>ERZ777011.1045-NODE-1045-length-33974-cov-19.663463_pt1 | contig 33974 bp, 26 predicted proteins | sample MGYA00374964_ERZ777011 | MGnify/ENA primary metagenome ERZ777011 (study PRJEB29310, sample SAMD00008975) | mouse gut metagenome | study: EMG produced TPA metagenomics assembly of the Metagenome analysis of fecal microbiota from mouse which was promoted...
TATTATAATATTTTAACTATAAATTAAATATTTTTAAAAATTAGCATTTATTAATAATAGATATTTCCACAAAACATGCCTCTACCACATTGATTATCAAAGCATGCATATAATAATTGATTCACAACCTATATCTTTATTAATCTTAAATATAGCAATTATCTAAAATGCTGATAAAAATATAGAAATTTTTAAAATCACCTGAGGCATTCCTGCTGTTATGATTGTTTAATATCCACATATACATGACAATTTGACTCACGACAAAACAACAACACATATGAACAGAATCATAATCATGGGAGCCACATCCGGATTAGGACTCCGAGTGGCGGAGAGGCTTGCCGAAATGGGCTGGCTCGTCGGGGCTGCCGGACGCAAAGATGATGTGCTCAACGACCTTAAGGCTCGCTACCCCGACAATGTGGTCACAGCTCATATAGACGTGACAAAATCCGGAGCACCCAAGGATCTCCTCAAACTCATCAGTAAGATGGACGGAATGGACGTCTATTTCCACGTGGCAGGGATCGGATACGAGAATTCCGCACTCAATCTTCATGACGAACTATCCACACTGGAAACCAATGTGACAGGATTCGTGAGGATGACAGCGACAGCCTACAGGTATTTCCGGGACACCGGAAGCAGCGGTCAGATTGCCGCGATAACATCCGTGGCAGGAACCAACGGAATAGGCAGACTCGCATCATACTCATCGACAAAACGTTTCCAGCAGACATATCTGCGTGCCCTCAACCAGCTCGCCACAATAGATGGAGCGGATGTGAAATTCACCGACATACGTCCCGGATGGGTGCGCACACCACTCCTGAATCCCCATGAGGAATACCCCATGACCATGCGTATGCCTTATGCCGTGCCCAAGATACTCAAAGCTCTGCTCCGGCGCAAACGCGTAGCGGTAATCGACTGGCGATGGAACCTGCTGGTAGGGCTGTGGAGACTCATACCTGACTCACTTTGGGTAAAAATACCTGTCCCTGTCTCCACCTCATCCGCATCGCCAAAGGATAAAAAGATCAATGCAGCCGAAGCATCCTACGACCCGGCATAACTCTGTGCGGATGAATCCCGGCTGACGTAGCATCATTTTACATACTCACGACACAGACACATGATATACCCCATAGCTGTCGGCATTGAAACCACAGCTATGGGGTATATCATGTGTCCGGTAAGCAATATATGCCAGGTCTATCCTCGATCGTAGTGAGGAAGCTCCTCCGGGATGATCATGGAGATCTCCACTATACCTGCCACTTCACCATCCTTGCGCCATGGGGTCTGATATATCATCTTTCGCAGACCCTGCTTGCTGATGGTGTAGGAGTTGCTCTCGCCTGAGTCAAGCATGTGGCGGATTATACCGCGCGAACGCTCGGAATGGCATCCGAGCAGATTGGTGCCGATGAGATCACCGTGTTTCCTGTACAATTCACGGGCGGGCGCGTTCATATATAGTATCACACCCTCTTTGTCACACACTGTCACTGCACAGTTCATGGACTCTGCCCATTGAAATTCCTGTATCATGTCCATAGTTCAATTCTTATGATTGGTTATGACAGCGAAATTGCTAATTTTATCACAACTCTCCAAATATTATGTATCACAAAACTGCAAAAACACTCTTTTTTTCACAGCCTCCCTTATTGCGCTTGTAGAATCGACAGGGATTTCGTAAATTTGTGAGTAAGTAAATCAGATGTAACTCAGCGGGAAACATATGGACCATTATATTGTATCGGCAAGAAAGTACCGACCGTCGACATTCGACAGTGTCGTAGGTCAGAAAGCACTGACTGCCACACTCAAAAACGCAATTGCCTCGGGACGACTCGCCCACAGCTACCTGTTCTGCGGCTCACGCGGAGTAGGCAAGACCTCATGTGCGCGCATCTTTGCCAAGACCATCAACTGCCTGTCGCCTACCCCCGAAGGCGAGGCATGCAACGAGTGTGATTCATGCCGCGCATTCAATGAGGGCAACTCGCTGAACATAATCGAGCTTGACGCCGCCTCCAACAACAGTGTGGACGACATACGTCAGCTCGTTGAGCAGGTGCAGATACCCCCTGGTCAGGGCAGATACCGCGTGTTCATAGTCGACGAGGTGCACATGCTCTCCTCAGCAGCCTTCAACGCATTCCTGAAGACACTTGAGGAGCCACCGAGCTATGTGATATTCATACTCGCCACCACCGAGAAGCACAAGATAATCCCCACTATCCTATCCCGCTGCCAGATATACGATTTCAACCGTATCACAGTGCGCGATATGGTAGACCATCTCACATATGTGGCAAAAAGCGAAGGGATCACAGCCGAGCCGTCGGCTCTCAACATCATAGCCCGCAAAGCTGACGGAGCCATGCGCGACGCCCTCTCCATATTCGACCAGGTGGCGGCATCCTCGCGCGGAAACATCACCTACAGGAGCACCATCGACAATCTCAATGTCCTTGACTTCAACTACTACAACCGTCTGCTCGACTGTTTTCTTGAAGGCAAAGTACTCGACTCATGGCTTATCTACAAGGAGATACGCGACAAGGGCTTCGACTCCCACTTTTTCATCAACGGAGTTGCCGACTACATGCGTGACCTCATGGTGGCACGCGACCCATCGACAATCGTACTGCTCGAAGCTGACGACGACGCACGCAAAGCCATGGCAGAGAAAGCCGTGAAATGCCATCCTGAATTCATCTACAGGGCAATGAACCTGTGCAATGAGGCTGATCTCAACTACCGCACGGCATCCAACAAGCAATTCCTTGTGGAGCTCACGCTCGCCAAGATATGCCAATTGTTAAGCCCTTCTCCCGGCAATAGCGGCGAAGGAGGGGGGCAGTTACAGAAGATCGCCGACTCGAACACGCCATCAGCCCCGGCACAGCAGCCTGCCACCACAGCCGCCGCACCGGCTGCTCCCAACGTCCAGCCAAAGACTCCGGTCACAGCCACTCCTGCTCAGACATCCACAAGCGCAGCTTCACCGCAAAAGCCTGTCACCTCTCCCCTGCCGCCACCCGCCGCACCACCGGCAGGCAAGCGAATCATAAAGAAGACCGGCATAGGCACGTTCTCCATATCCGGAAACGACGGCAATACCGCCCAACAGTCATCATCACTCACACCCGCCGCCACACAACAGCGGGATGCTGCCTATACTCCCGAGCAACTCAACTCGGCATGGCAATCGTACATAAAGGCCCATCCCACAAGCCATATACTCATCAACACAATGCGTGCATCCTTTCCGTCGCCCATGGAAGGACACACCTATCGCGTGATGGTCGAGAATGAGAAACAGCGAGAGGAGATGATATCAGCAATGCCATCGATACTATCCACCCTGCATGACGCCACATCCAATGATCATATAATGATCACAGTTGAAATCAACCAGGGGGAGGCCTCGCCTCACACATGGAACGAAAGGCAGGTGCTAAACCATATGGTGGAAAACAATCCCGGACTGCGTGATTTTATAGATGATATGCAACTCACTATAGGCTAAGAGCAGAAAAATCATTAACTTTGCAACAATCTATTTTTGCATACAGAAACTTCAGGCTAAAGGTCAAGGGTTAGAGGTCGGGCCGACAACCATGCATAAACGTGCTACCTTTAGCCCATAATCATTTAAACTTAAATTGAGCCGGGCTCAATTTAATCCTGTAAGAGATGAGATTTGACGAATTAGAGCTTAGCGATGACATTCTCGACGCGCTCGATGCGATGCGCTTCGGGGATTGTACGCCCATCCAGGAACAAGCAATACCATTGATATTCTCCAGGCGCGACCTCATTGCCGTAGCCCAGACAGGCACAGGCAAGACAGCAGCCTATCTGCTCCCTGTTATCGACATGCTCGCCGACGAGCCTGAACCGGTCGACTCGGTGAGCTGCATAGTAATGTCGCCCACACGTGAGCTCGCCCAGCAGATCGACCGTCAGCTCGAAGGATTCTCCTACTATCTTCCCATATCAAGCGTGGCGATCTACGGCGGTACCGACGGCAAGGAGTTCGCACGCCAGCAAAACGGTCTAAAGCGCGGAGCCGACGTGGTAATAGCCACTCCCGGAAGGCTCATAGCTCATCTGCAACTCGGAGGCATAGACCTGAGCCGCGTCAAATACTTCATTCTCGACGAGGCTGACCGCATGCTCGACATGGGATTCTTCGACGACATAATGCAGATAGTGAAGCATCTGCCCCAGGATCGTCAGACACTGATGTTCTCGGCTACAATGCCTCCCAAGATACAGCAGCTCGCAAAGGCAATCCTTAACGATCCCGCCGAAGTTAAGATCGCGGTGTCACGCCCAACTGAAAAGATAGCTCAGAGCGCGTGCGTGGTGTACGAGAACCAAAAGCCCCAAGTGCTCAAGCACCTGTTCCGCACCATCAGCGACAAGCGTGTGATAGTGTTCGCCTCATCCAAGCTCAAGGTCAAGGACCTCGCGAAAAGCCTCAGGAAAGACGGATGGAAGGTCGGTGAGATGCACAGTGATCTGGAGCAGGAACGCCGCGACGAGGTGATGCTCGATTTCCGCGCAGCCCGGCTCGATATAATCGTAGCCACCGATATCCTCGCACGAGGCATCGACATCGACGACATATCACTTGTGGTCAACTACGATGTGCCACGCGAGGCGGAGGACTATGTACACCGCATAGGCCGTACGGCACGTGCAGGTGCCGGAGGTGCCGCCGTGACACTCGTAAGCGAAAGCGAACAAGGAAAATTCGGCGAGCTTGAGCAGTTCCTCGGTTATACCGTCGAGAAGCGAGAACTTCCTGAAAAAATAGGTGAGACTCCCGAATACAACCCCAACCGCCGCAACAGAGGCGGCAGAGGAAAACAAGGCTCACGGTCACGAACACAGGGACGGAAATATAATTCCGGCGTAAAAAACAACCGCAATCCCAGGTCAGCGGAAAAGCCGGAGCAAACCGACGCGAAGCGACCCGCTACTAAAGTCACTAAGGCAAAATCCCCCAAGGCAGCACAGGAACACATCACCAAAGCTAAGGCAGACAATGCCCGCCAATCATCCGCCACAGAGGACAAACCGGAAAAACGCCGCAAATATCCCAACAAACGAAATAAAAGACCCATGTCGGATACTGCAACACCTGCCGAATCCTGACTGACAGTGCAATAAATCAGAAGGGCAACTATTTTTCCTATTTTCCAATAATTCAGTCACATCGAGAATCCACAAAACCACATGTCAATGAATAATCTGTCATCTTTCCTGACCGTAGCAGCATTGATAGCAGGCTCGTCATCGGTATCAGCCCAAGTCACAAGACTCCTTCCGGAAGTGACACGATCGGTAATATACAACTATACGCCGGTTGACTCCACACTCACCGACTCCATCCATGCATCCCTCGACGCCCTGGAGTTTGAAGCTCCGGAAATGAACGAGATGTTCTTTGACGGAGTGGAGATGGTGCAGCAGCCCGACAGCATTCACTTCCCGGGTCCGGAAGATATCGAATATGTCGACTTCAACCCCTACCCTCTCCCTACCGTATATCTGCGGCCGACAGTATTCGACAGACTGCACATACTCCCACCCTACGAGATTGATCCACATATCCAGCTCGTACCGGGAGTGGACCATTACGCTACCGAATGGGCGTCACGCTCCATAGCACAGACACAGCTCATGGAACGCACACGCCAGCGTTACATAGTGAATTACCCCCATCTCATACAATACGACGAAGCACATCTCCCTGAGCCGCCGAAAAAGTTCACTGCCACTGTGGACCCCGCAACGGCGCGTATCCTCATCACTGAAGTTATAGCCAAGGAGATGCCGGTGGCTAATCTTGAGGCTAAGTTCGAGAAAAAACACTGGCTGAAAACATTCAATGCCAATCTGCAATTCTCGCAGGCATACGTGTCGCCTAACTGGTATCAAGGCGGCAACAACAACCTGAACGCCCTGATGAATGCTTACTATAATGTAAAACTCAATCCGGCATTCCATCCCAATCTGCTGTTTGAAAACACCCTTCAGTACAAGCTCGGCATGAACAATGCTCCGGACGACGAGATGCATGACTACAATATATCGGAGGATATATTCCAATGGAACATGACAGCCGGCTATAAGGCAAACAAACGTTGGTACTACTCAATGAACACTCAGTTCAAGACGCAGATCCTTAACAACTACAAACCCAATTCAAACACTCTGAAAGCCGCCTTCATGTCGCCGGGCGAACTGAATATAGGTCTCGGTATGACTTACAACTATGCCAACAAGAACAAGACATTCACATTCGATGCGTCGATATCTCCGTTGTCATATAATCTCAAGACATGCACCCGCGGAAGAATGAAAGAAACATCATTCGGCATAGAGGAAGGTCGAAAGACTGTGAGCGAATACGGTTCGAATGCCGAAGGTAAACTCACATGGCAGATTCTTGAGAACATCTCTCTGCGCTCACGACTGTTCGTATTCTCGGACTATGACTACATACAGAGCGACTGGGAAAACACCATACAATTCACAGTCAACAAGTTCCTGAGCACTCAGATATACGTGCACATGCGCTATGACTCCACTTCACCTGTGATCGAGGATACCGACTGGCACAAATTCCAGCTCAAAGAGATTCTTTCGTTCGGATTCACCTACAAATTCGGAAACTGATAACACATACATGCGACCTCTCTCCCTTCTGTTCATCTTACTGTTCATGTCAGGCACGCTCACTGCGAGCGTGCTTGATGACATACCTTCCCGCTCGGAACGCATTGAAGGCTACAGCACCCCTACCCTTGTCAGGCAACGTATGGCATCAATGCCACTCCACGACATAGAGGGGTTGTGGGAATTTGCCGGAGAGGGCTCACTCATGGCAATAGAGCGTGTGGACGGTACACACGGAGCTGCCACCCTGTACCGACTGGTCAATGTAAAGAGTGCGGACATCAGTATGCGTGAAGGCACTGTTATGGGCTATCTGACTCCCACTGCAAAGCGCAGACAGTACGATGCACGCATATATTCATCACGCTCTGACGATCATACCTTCCTAACCCGGCCGTCACGCAATCTTATCACACTCTCCGACGACGGAACACGGATATTATTCAAGGCTTACGGACGCAAATTCCGGTTCAATTGGTGGCGTCTGCTCCTGCCCTATATGTACCGTCACCTCATCACTCCTGTAGAGAATCATCCAGGCGACATAGAAGGGTGCGTGAGAGTGTTTCCTGAGCCGTCCATACCTCTTAATCCCCGATACTTATGAGAAGCAACGCAAGCCACAGATTATTACTGCCGATGCTGCTATACATCATAGTGGCGGCACCGCTGTCACTCTTAGGCGACAATACCCTGCGTGGAAACAGGCTAAAAGCATCAGGGAGAAATATGTATCCTCTCACAGCCGCATCTCCGCAACCACAGCCCGACACCCTAAGACTTCCTGTATCACCCACTATAACAGTCTCGGGCTATGACAAGCCACTCCGCTCTTATCGTGAAACCCTTCTGCTGACCAACGGCACAGAGCGCGAAGTACTCTCCATTGCCCTGACCATAATGTATCTTGACATGCAGGGACGCCAGTTGCACCAACGCACCGACACCCTGACTGCAAAGATCCCCTCAGGAGAGACACGTATGGTGCGCATGTCATCGTGGGATACACAGCACTCCTACTATTATCATCGCGGACAACGTCCGCGCACAGCCAATGTCACACCCTACGACATATCATGCCGTGTAGAATTCATAACCCTTAAACCTGAAAAAAATGACTGATTTTCTTTCGGAATATCATATCCTCGGACTCGTCATAGGATTATGCACATTCCTTATAATAGGAATATTCCATCCCATCACCATAAAGTGTGAATACTATTTCGGTGCAGGCTGCCGATGGTGGTTCCTTGTGCTCGGAATCATAGCTGTAGCTGGCTCCATATGGGTCAGAGACGCATTCTGGTCATCCCTGCTCGGAGTATTCGCATTCAGCTCCTTCTGGACCATCGGAGAAATCAAGGAACAGCAACGCCGTGTAGAAAAAGGCTGGTTCCCCCACAACCCCAAACGGAAAACAAAATAATCTATTAGATACAAAAACAGACGTTCCTGATATTGTTTTTTTCATCAATATCAGGAACGTCTGTTTTTATCTACAATAATTATCTCTATGAGACTACTATATTGACAATCTTATTGGGGACTACTATTACTTTACGTATTGTCTTGCCATCGATCCACTTTGCGGCTCCCTCATTTGACAGGGCGAGACGCTCCACTTCATCCTTAGGAGTGTCAGCAGCCACCTGTATATTGAAACGAGCCTTGCCATTGAAAGACACAGCATAGTTCACAGTTGACTCCACAAGATGCTTCTCATCCCATTCAGGCCACTTGGCATCGCATATGGTGGTATCGTTGCCGAGTGCCGAGTGCCATAGTTCCTCGGTGATGTGAGGAGCGAACGGTGCGAGTATCACAAGAAGATCGCTGAGCACAGCCCTTGAATGGCACTTAAGAGAGGTAAGCTCATTTACACATATCATGAATGCTGCTATAGAGGTGTTATAGCTGAATGTCTCTATATCACCTGTAACCTTCTTGATGAGCTTGTGAAGAGACTTAAGAGCCTCGGCCGATGGCTGACTGTCATCTACAAGCAGACTTCCTCCCTTGTAGAAGAGTCCCCAAAGCTTCTTTAGGAAACGGTTCACACCGTCTATACCGTTGGTGTCCCACGGCTTGCTCTGCTCAAGCGGACCGAGGAACATCTCATAGAGCCTAAGAGTGTCCGCACCATAACGTGCCACAATATCATCAGGATTGACAACATTGAACATCGACTTTGACATCTTCTCAACAGCCCATCCGCACACATACTTTCCATCCTCAAGCACAAATTCGGCATCGGAATATTCCGGACGCCATGCACGGAAAGCGTCAATATCAAGAATATCATTGCTCACGATGTTGACATCGACATGTATAGGTGTGACATCATACTGTCCTTTCAGACCGTGGGAGACAAAAGTATTTGTACCCTGGATACGATAAACGAAGTTGCTTCGTCCCTGGATCATACCCTGATTGATAAGCTTTCTGAACGGCTCAGACTCACACACGTACCCGAGGTCGTAGAGGAACTTGTTCCAGAACCTTGAATATATGAGGTGACCTGTGGCATGCTCCGTACCTCCTATATAAAGGTCCACATTGCGCCAGTACTCGTCAGCCTCCTTGCTTACGAGAGCTTCATCGTTATGTGGGTCCATATAACGGAGATAGTAGGCAGACGAACCGGCAAAGCCCGGCATAGTGTTAAGCTCTATGGGATGACCGTCCTCTGTCACCCAATTCTTAGCACGCCCCAGAGGCGGCTCTCCGGTCTCGGTGGGCAGATACTTGTCAACCTCGGGTAGCAGAAGCGGGAGCTTGCTCTCGTCCATGAGAGTGGGAATACCATCCTTATAGTACACAGGGAACGGCTCACCCCAGTAACGCTGACGGCTGAAGATGGCGTCGCGCAGACGATAGTTGACCTTTACACGGCCTATGCCCTTCTCTTCTATAAACTTCTTTGTGGCTGCAATGGCATCCTTTACCTCCATGCCGTTGAGATTGAGCTCATCGGAAGCACTGTTGATCATCCTGCCGCTCTTGGCATCAAAGCTCTGCTCGCTCACGTCGCACCCTTCTATAAGCGGTATTATGGGAAGATCAAAATGCCTTGCGAACGCGTAGTCACGGCTGTCATGGGCGGGAACAGCCATAATTGCACCTGTACCATAGCCTGCGAGCACATAGTCGCTCACATATACAGGGATATTCTTTCCGGTGAGAGGATTGACCGCGTAGCTGCCGGTGAATACACCCGACACCTTCTTGTCGATCATACGCTCGCGTTCGGTCTTATGCTTTATAGAATCAAGATAAGCCTTTACAGCCTCAGCCTGATCAGGAGTGGTGACCTGAGCCACATACTCGCTCTCCGGTGCAAGCACCATGAATGTCACACCGAACACAGTGTCGGCACGCGTGGTGAAGATATCAAGCACCACATCGCTGCCTGATATCGGAAAATGCATCTCGGCACCTTCGGAGCGGCCTATCCAGTTGCGCTGGGTCTCCTTCAGTGAGTCAGTCCAGTCGATGGTGTCAAGTCCGTCAAGAAGCCGCTTGGCATATGCCGACACTCGCAGGCACCACTGGTACATCAGTTTCTGCTCCACAGGATAACCGCCACGCACCGACAGCCCCTCGCTCACCTCATCGTTGGCGAGCACTGTGCCCAACTCCGGACACCAGTTCACCATAGTGTTGCCGAGATAAGCTATGCGGTAATTCATGAGAGTGTCGCTCTTCTGCCTTGCCGACATCGCCATCCATTCGTCAGCTGAGAAAGAGAGCTCCTCGGAGCATGCTGCGCTTATGCCTTCGGAGCCACAGCTCTCGAAATGCTTCACAAGCTCAGCTATAGGCATTGCCTTTTCAAGGCTGGTGTCGTAATAGCTCTCCACCATCTTCATGAATGCCCACTGAGTCCACTTGTAGAACTTAGGATCGCAGGTCTTCACCTCACGGTCCCAATCGTAGCAGAACCCTATCTTGTCGAGCTGCTCACGGTAGCGAGCGATATTCTGCATAGTGGTTTTCTCAGGGTGCTGCCCCGTCTGTATAGCATACTGCTCGGCAGGTAGCCCATAAGCGTCATAGCCCATGGGATGTAGCACGTTGAATCCGCAAAGACGCTTGTAACGCGAGAATATATCGGAAGCTATGTAACCCAGAGGATGTCCTACGTGCAATCCCGCACCCGAAGGATAAGGGAACATATCCAATACATAGAACTTTGGGCGAGCCGAATCTATCTCGGCTTTGTAGATCTTGTTGTCGCGCCAATACTGTTGCCAGCGCGCCTCTATTTCTTTATGATTGTATTCCATAATTCTTTATTATATGTTTCATATAGAGTCAGGGCTGAGTCTTGACTGTCTCAGTCAATCCCGCCACCTCTAATAAAAATCAGCTCATAGAAAGCATCCTTGTGATGGGACGGCGAGCACGGTCAATGATTGCCGCATCCACATGGATTTCGGGAGCCTCGTGCACAAGGGTGAGATAAAGCTTACGGAGAGTGTTGAGCTTCATGAAAGAGCAATCGTTGCATGCACATGTGGAATCATTGGGCGGAGCCGGTATAAATGTCTTTTCAGGGCAACGGCGACGCATCTCATGAAGGATTCCGCTCTCGGTAGCCACAATGAACTCGGTGGCGTCAGTCTCGCAAGCCCAGTCAAGAAGCACAGCTGTCGACCCCACCTTGTCGGCGACGATTCTCACATGAGCCGGACACTCGGGATGAACGAGTATCTTGGCTCCGGGATGCTGTCTCTTGAGTTCAAGAATCTTTTCAAGGGAGAACTTCTCATGCACATGGCATGCACCATCCCACAGCACCATGTCACGGCCGGTCTCAGAATTGATATAATTTCCCAAATTGCGGTCGGGACCAAAAATTATTTTCTCATCCTCAGGCAGAGAATTGACCACCTTCATGGCATTGCCGGAAGTGACGACAATATCGGTGAGAGCCTTGACGGCAGCCGAAGTGTTGACGTAAGAGATCACAGTGTGACCCGGATGATCCTTTATGAATTTTTCAAGTTCGGGAGCCGGGCAACTGTCGGCAAGAGAGCATCCGGCATTGAGGTCAGGCACCAGCACCTTCTTCTCCGGACAAAGAATCTTGACAGTCTCGCCCATGAAATGCACTCCGCACATCACGATTATGTCATTGTCGAGACCTTCTGCGATCCGGGCAAGAGCGAGGGAGTCGCCTACAAAATCAGCCACCTCCTGGATTTCACCCACCGTGTAGTAGTGGGCGAGGATGATAGCGTTCTTCTCTTTTTTGAGTCTGAGAATCTCTTCTTTCAAGTCAATGCCTTCCGGCACCGGAGCCTGGACGTAGCCGTTATCGACTTTCATTTATTTATGTTTGAAAAATTTTTTTGAAAAAGAATTTATTAAGAAGAATAATATTAACTGTAAATATATACAATAACTTTATCGGTGTTTCATTGCATATATGGGTTATTGAACCATACTTACATATATAACTGAGTTATTGACATCGTAAACAGTTGTAATACAACTCATTCATGTAGTTATTAACATAGTGTTAATAATGTGCAAAGTTAATAAATTTTCCGTAGTTTTACAATGCAATTTGTTGAAAAAGGGGCTTGAAAACAGAGTGATAGTAAATCAATAACTATTTTGGCTTAGAAAGAGTGTTGATTATACAATTATTCACCTATATATGTCAATAGAGAGTTATTAAAAGCTATTGAAAAGTTTTTGACAGTTATTTACACTGTTTTCAACACTGTAAAAAAGTATATTTTTTCCATGTGAAATCCCTGATTTAAGAATGGTAAAAAAATATTTATAAAAATGTTTTGTGAATTGAATTTATTGTTATACTTTTGTGGTGTACTAATACACTAATACACTTGGGATGCTAAAGTTTGATAATGTCTCATTCTCTTACAGCCGTCGGCGCGGTCCGGTTATCAAGGATTTTTCACTTGATATAGAACCTGGCGGCGTGTATGGTTTGCTTGGGAAAAACGGAGTGGGCAAGTCCACACTTCTATATCTTATGGCGGGAGCATTGACACCTTCCAGAGGAGAGGTGCTGTATCGCGGAGTCAACACTCGCCTGCGTCTCCCCTCCACGCTTTCGGATATGTTCATAGTGCCGGAAGAGTTTGTGCTCCCGTCGATAAGTCTCAGGGATTTTGTCAGAGTGAATTCTGTGTTTTATCCCGATTTTTCCAGTGAGGACATGGGGCGTCACCTTGATGTTTTCGGTATGGATGAATGCGTGAATCTCGGCGAGCTATCCATGGGACAGAAGAAGAAAGCGTTAATGAGTTTCGCTCTTGCCTGTAATACTCCCCTTGTGATAATGGACGAGCCTACCAACGGTCTTGACATTCCAGGCAAGGATGCTTTCCGTCGTTTCATTGCAGGAGGTATGAGGGATGACCGTACGTTTGTAATATCCACACATCAGGTGAGAGATGTGGACCGGATGCTCGATCATATCATCATAATGGACGACGCGCGTATACTGCTTAATGCCGGGATCAGCGAGATCGGCAGGCGGTTTAAGTTCACACTGACCGATTCTCCGGCAGTTATCTCTTCGGCTCTTTATGCCTCTCCATCGATAGGGGGAACGGCTGTGGTACTTCCTAACAAGGATGGACGTGAGACAGAGATTGACGTAGAGATGCTGTTTAATCTTGCCACGGAGCGGCCGTATATTGTTCAATCGGTTTTCTCAGATTATAAAACTCAGATAGATAATGGATGCCAATAATATATTCTGTCCTGTGCGTTTCGGCAGACTTGTGAATAAGTATATTGTCGAGAACCGTTCGCGGTTGTTGCTGATACTTGCCACACCTCTTGTTACTATGACTATATTCGCTTTGCTGATGTCGGATGGTGACAGCCGTGAGGGGTATTATACCGGTGTGAATAATGAACTCGGATTCTTTGTAATAATGACATTCGTATTCGGTATGAAACTGTCGTCAGGTGCATTCCTGTCTATGTCGAAGCCTAAAGAGGCGTTGGCTTCACTTACGCTACCTACATCACAGCTGGAAGAATTCCTTGTGAGATGGCTTGCTCTTGTGCCTGGTTTTATGCTGTGGTCGGTGCTCTGTGCTTTATTCGCTGACAGCATGAGAGTGGTGTTTACACGGTTTATATTGCACGGTGTTGCCGACTTTACGCCATGGTGTGATGTCTTTACCGGAAATGGTGGACCGTTGATGTGGTCTGAGAATGCTTTCTATCACATTGTGATTGTGTTCATGTTGTTGCAGTCGTTCTTTTTCCTTGGTGCAATAGTGTGGAGAAAAAATCATTTCCTGAAGACCTTTTTTGTGCTGAGTGTGATATATGGGATATATTGTTTCGTAGCAGTCATTATCACACGAATGCTGTCATGGCGTGGAGTAGGATATTTCATCATGACCCCGGTGGTGATAATGTCGGTGGTGACCATATTGATAAATTACGTGCTCGTGTATATGAGATTGCGTGAAAGTGAGATCATTAACCGCTGGTGAGTCATGGTGTTCAAGGAAAACAATAAGGCTATTTATCTTCAGATAGCTGACCGCATATGCGATGATGTGATGACCGGCACCATTGAAGAGGGAGCGAGGATACTCTCGGTGCGAGAATATGCCGCCTCGCTACAGGTAAACGCCAATACCGTGATGCGAAGCTATGACCATCTCACTCAGGAGGGGGTTCTGTTCAATAAGCGTGGAATAGGGTTCTTTATAGCCGAGAATGCAAGAGCGATTATTACCGGTATGAGACACGAATCATTCTTCAATGGTGAGATTCAGGAGTTCTTTCGCCATTTGAGTCTGCTTGGTGTCACACCGGATGAATTGAGGGAAAGATATGAAAAATATTTAGAGGAGGAAGATAAACGATGAAAAAGACTACTTATATGATGATCGCCCTGTTCTTTTTGGGCTTGGTGGCGTTTTCGATGCTCATATCCTATAACGTCACCAAGGCTGACCGAAATGAACGGATGGAGTATGAAAACAGACCGGTGATAGGTGTGATGCCTGAGATGACGGACACTCTGCCGGAGTTTTCGGAAGTGAAGTTTTATGGTAACGATGATGTGTCGAGTCTCGGCATTGACGGATTCAAAGGTTTTGCTATACTTGAGAGCGATTGTGTGAAAAGACCTGAATTAGTCGCACCGGCTGACTGGATGCCCTATATAAAGCGTGATGTAGAGGATGGGGTATTGTCAGTGAGCATCGACAGGGATTCCATAGTAAAGGGATGTCTGAGCCCTGACGGATCATTGTCGAAGGACCGTCACTATAAGGTAAAAGCCGATAGTTCCATTATTGCAACCATCAGGGTGCCTCGCGGAAAGGTGAGTAGTGTGAATTCCTCACTCAAGGGTGTGACAATCTATCTCGATTCCTTGCGTGCCGGGAATATCAGAACTGATATATGCCACCGTATAGTGCTTAATAATTCTCATTTTGATACATTTGAGAATAAGAGCACAAAAATTAGAGAGCTGAAACTCAATGGCAGTACGGTGGGTATGTTGAAAATGGGAGCGAAGAGAAAAGGATTCACCATCAATTGTGTGGATTCTGTGTCGGCTGTGGGATCCTACTCTTTCGAATCCGGTGACAGTAAGAATGGAATGAAGATCAGTTTTTGAAAAGATATTGATATGGGGATGGTACCTCTGATACCATAAAAAACTATGAAGAAGAGACAGGAGAACTGGTGAATTTTTAAGGATAAATAATCATGGATTATAATATGTTCTCCTGTCTCTTTATTTTAGTTCTGCACAGAGGGCAGATTGGCTTTAGCTGAGTCGGAAAGGCGTTATAATCTCAGCAATACTGTTCTTTTCGCCTTTTTCATTTAGGCGATTCAAAGTTCGTAATAATTTTTATGCAATCCAAATTAAGACCATAGAACCGGAGGACTAAAGATATAGCCCCTCTGGTTCTATGGTCTTAATTTGGATTGCGATGTTTTCTTGAAAAGCAAATTATTTTAGTTAAAATTATATAATTTAATAAATTATATTTGTTTTTATCGGATAAAATAATTAAATTGCAATCGTATCAATCAATTATCAAAATTATGTATTCATCCTCTCTCCCATATACGCATAACCTGAAATACCTTTGTCTATTCGACTGATTTTGGATTTATATTGAAAAGTCAGTCAGAACCGTCAGTTGCCAGTTTTGTATGGATACTATTCTGTTTATAGTATTCAATGATAGTTATTTATAAATTTATCACATAGTAGATGTTATGCGTATACCAATAAAAATATTGTCAGTTCCATTTGTATTACTTTCATTGTTTTTGACTTCGTGCAATGATGATATTGAAGAGCCATCTGAATATAAAGGTAGAAGTACGGAAGATTTTCAGTATCCTCATGTATATGATATAGTTAACAATTTAAGGGTTGATAATGAAATGTGTCGTGCATGGGATAGGATGTTATCATATGTAAATGACAATTCACGACTTGAAATTGGATTTTATATTTATTATGATAAAGGTGATTATTGGTTTAGTGAATGGTTTTATGGTCCAAATACGTCCTATGAATCAGAGATATCACCAATAATTAAATATGGTGATGTAGAAAATAAAAATGCTCTATGTGCTTTTTTTCATTGTCATACGCCATATTATGGTGTTGGTAGTCGTGGTACTGGACCGTCTGATAAAGATAAAGAGGCTGCTCAAATATTAGGAGTACCAGGTATTTTGTATGATTACAATGCTGAAAGCATTTCGTGGTTTTTTCCGTATGAGGACTCATTGCCTATGCCATATTTTTTTGGTTATATGCGTAGACCAAATAGATATTTTTAATGACAAAATAAACAGTATTATGAAAAAATGTATTACATTATTTATGGTTAGTCTGATTTCATCTGCAGTGATGACATTCGGAGACGTGCCTGCTGATATCCTTGCTGATATCCCAGAAGATGTTCCTGTAGAGAAGCCTTTTAATAGACTCTATTTCTCTAAAGATACAGAGGCTAAGATCTTAGAAATAGCTCGGCAAGTGTGTGATGATGTAGCTCCAAAATATAGGTCTGACACTCTTGTTCCTGTTATATTCAGTTTTCCGAAACAAGAAGAACATCCTATATTTAAGAATGATATTATAACAGTTAAATTCATGAGGGATACGACTGATTATATTTGTCATAGGATGGGAGAAATTAGAAGATATGGAGGAAAACCTGGTCTTAGGAAAGTAAGAATAGTTCCGAGGTTTGTCATTCAGGTATATATGCACAAGGAAACATTAGAACCTATTTTTATCCAAGATGATATTTACAGAAGTGTTCACTTTGATCCGAGTTATGATGAGTTCCGCAGGCTGTTGCCTGATAAGAGGTTTGAGCCGTTTATACCTCCAGCTACAAAGCCCGGAGAGATTATTGTTTACTGATAATAAAGACAGGAGAACAGTAATAATCTTACCTGACACAAAAAAGACTATAGAACCAGAGGACTAAAGATATAGCCCCTCTGGTTCTATGGTCTTGGATTTTTTTGTTCAGGTAAGAGTGCTCCTGTTCTCCTGTCTTATATTTTACGGAGCTTTGGTCTCTGTGGATCAGTTCTGAGGCACGATGCGCATGTGGGCGTTGGGGTAGCGCAGCACAAGACAGGAGGCTTCGGTGAGCACTACAGCCTCAGTGTTGCGCACACCTTGCTTGTGGAAGCTGATGCGCTCCGCCGAGAATGGCACATGAGAGTATTTGGTGATGTACTCGGGGTCGACGATCATTCCGTAGTCCTCCATACCGCACAGGTCGAACACTTCGCAGCGGGCAACGTAGAGAGAGCCGAATTTGGATACAACATAGTCGAAATCGACACCCCATTTTGTGACGCGCTCGTTGCCCGATAACACTCGGTTGTGTTCGAGTGAATTCAGCCTTTCGATGAGACCTGATCCCGCGAGAAGCACCTTGCGAGTGGATCCGTTGGAGTCGGAGAACGCTTTGCGCATCATGTTGATCAGTATCCTGCTGTCGAGGGTATCTTTGTTGTAGGTAAATTCTTTGGAGGTCTGGTTCCATATGCCTCCGGTCAACAGTATGTCGGAGTTGTCATTGATTTTTATGCATCTCTTGTTGCCGAATAGGAATGTTCGTTCCATGCACATACGCATATCAAGTATAGCTACCTCTTCCTGATCGGAGAAAGTCCATCCCACCTCCTTATCGGAGAGCCGCTGTAGCATTGATTCCTCTATCTGTGCCTTGAATATCTGACAGAAGTTGAAGTCCTTGGTGGGTAGAGTGGCAAACTGAGGAGTCTGTACATCAAGCTCTCCGGCGGCGCGCCCCATTCTCACTATAATGGTGTTTTCATGGATGGCAGGAAACAGGAACTCGCCATCCTCGTTGTAATTGACATTGACAGGCAGGAGAGTGATTTTCTTTCCGTTTGTCTTGATTACATAAGCCACCAATGGCACACCGTCGGAGTTCTTTATAGTCGGCAAGAGCACGGTATCGGATGTTGACAATACTGATTTCGCATCGATTGTGATCTCGATGGGGTCATCTTTTGTGATGGTCTTGGCGGCTATCGTTCCCTGGGTGTGCGCGCTGCCGGGCTTGAGGTCCACCGAGTAGTATTCGACTTTCATTGAGCCTGCCTTACGTGCTCCCGCCATGCGTGATATCTGATCGAGAGGTGTGGATGACGGGCGTATTTTGGTGATGCGTTCGTCGATCTCGCTGCGCAGGAGTGATGGTGATACCTGTGCTGTGATCTGGGTGGTGACCGGTGTGCCGTTGATTGTGCCTTCTGTGATTGTTGCTGACATGTCTTATGGATTTATGGTTATAGGATTTTTTGGTGTGTGAGCTTTGTCATGCGATGTCCCATATGCTGGGTCGGATATTGGTCAGTACGCGGGATGATGTGTCATCCTTCTCCGTTGGTGTGCCGGTGGCTCTCATCAGTTCCCATAGCGAGAGATCGGGCGGAGAGCCTGGAGCAGGTCCTGGCTGTGGGGTTGCTGTTGGAGTGGGGGACTCGTCGGGTGGCAGTTTCTCTTCATTCATAGCAGTGCTGTTGTTATTTTGATTGACATTGCAAAGTTACTTGCGTGTGGTGGGAGAAAAAGTGCGGTAATGTCGCGCTGCATAGGAAAAAATTGAGTAATTTTGCTGCCATCTTTAACCATAATCTTTAATTGTATATTTTACGATGAAAAAAATTACAGCAATTCTCGCTGCCGTGCTGATTATGTGTATGGCCGGCACAGCTAATGCCCAGTTCAAGGTAGGTAAACTCGTTGGAGCAGCCGCCAAGGGTGTAAAGGCTCTTACCCTGACCGATGCCCAGATGGCTTCTTATGTAAAGGAGTCGGTGGACTGGATGGATACCCACAATAAGGTATCGGATGCCGACAGCCCTTACACAAAGCGTCTCAACAAGCTTGTAGAGGGTATCAATGATATCAATGGCATACCCTTGAACTTCAAGGTGTATGAGGTGATCGATGTGAACGCCTTCGCTTGCCCTGACGGAAGTGTGCGCGTGTTCTCATCGCTTATGGATATCATGGACGATGACGAGCTCATGGGCATAATAGGTCATGAGATAGGTCATGTGGGCAAGCATCACAGCAAGAATGCTTTCAAGCAGGAACTTCTTACCGGAGCCGCCAAGGATGTGATAGCATCCACAAGCGATGTTGCTGCCGCCCTCACCGACTCGCAGCTCGGCAAGCTCGGCGAGTCACTAGCCGGTGCAAAGTTCTCTCAGAAGCAGGAGCATGAGGCTGACGACTGCGGATATGAGTTCCTCGTATCCAATGGCCGCAATCCATGGGGTATGGTAAAGGCGTTTGAGAAGTTCCTTGATATGGAGAACAAGGCAGGCGGGTCATCAAGCTATATCGACCGCATGTTCTCTTCTCATCCCGAGACAAAGGCACGTATCGAGCGTATGACCAAACGTGCCACCAAGGACGGATATCAGCGTCCGTAAATTTTTTATAATCTGACATAAAGTTGTTTCTGTATAGAAATGAATTATTATCAGGATTCATTCTCTATGCCGAGACAACTTTTTCCATTTTATATTGATATGCAATCATTATACTCTCATCTCTAAATCTTCAGAACGGTTTTGCGAAAAATAAGAATACTTGACGGTGCTATGGGCACCATGATCCAGCGCAGGGGACTTTGTGAAAAGGATTTCCGCGGAGATAGATTTGCTTTCTGGCAGGTGGACCTCAAAGGCAACAATGATGTGCTGTGCCTTACACGTCCTGATGTGATCGAGGATATTCACCGGCAATATGTGGATGCCGGAGCTGATATCATCTCCACTAATACTTTCAATGCCAACGCCATATCGCTTGCCGACTATTCAATGCAGGACCTGGCGCGTGAGATAAGCCGTGAGGGTGCGAGGATAGCGCGTAAGGTGGCGGATGCCTCGGGACGTGAGATCATGGTGGCGGGAAGCATCGGACCCACCAACAAGACAGCCTCTATGAGTCCGGACATGAATGATCCGGGGATGAGGGCGGTCACTTACGATGAGCTGTATGATGCCTATACCGAACAGATAGAGGGGCTGATTGAAGGTGGTGTGGACCTGTTGCTTTTCGAGACCGTATTCGACACTCTGAATCTTAAGGCAGGGCTTGATGCGGCTGTCAGTGTGATGAGGGATACAGGGCGTGAAGTGCCTGTGATGCTTTCGGTGACCATAGCCGGAAAGGATGGGAGGACATTCTCGGGACAGACCCTTGAAGCGTTCATCGCCTCTGTGAGCCATGCTCCCATATACTCCATAGGGCTGAACTGTTCGTTCGGTCCGAGGGATATAAAACCATGGGTGGCAGAACTTGCCCGCATAAGCCCTTATCCTGTGTCCTGTCATCCCAATGCGGGGTTGCCTGACGCCTCGGGCGGCTATAGCGAGACACCCGGGAGCATGGCACAGGTGATGGCGGAACTCGTGGACGAGGGTCTTGTAAATATAATAGGAGGATGCTGCGGTACCACTCCCGGACATATAGCCGCATATCCTGCGATAGTCGAGGGGAAGTCCCCGCATATACCGCCGGCTGTCAGCCGGCAGATGAGGCTGTCAGGACTTGAGATGCTTGCTGTGGTTCCCGAAAGGAATTTTATAAATGTAGGGGAGAGGTGCAATGTGGCAGGCTCGCGAAAATTTCTCCGTCTTATCAGTGAAGGCAGTTATGACGAGGCTATTGCAATAGCCCGCAAGCAGGTGGAGGACGGAGCGCAGATAATAGACATAAATATGGACGACGGTCTTCTTGACGCTCGCCATGAGATGTGCCGTTTCCTGAATCTTCTTGCATCCGAACCCGACATAGCACGCGTGCCGGTGATGATTGACTCATCCAAATGGGATGTGATAGAGAGCGCGCTGAAGTGCACTCAGGGGAAATGTATAGTCAATTCCATATCTCTCAAAGAGGGTGAGGAGGCTTTCTTGCGGCGCGCGCGCAGGATAAGGAGCCTGGGAGCGGCTGTCGTGGTGATGGCTTTCGACGAGGCAGGGCAGGCTGATGTGTTCGACAGGAAGATAGAGGTGTGCTCACGCGCCTACAGGCTTCTCACGGAGGTTGCCGGATTTCCTGCCGAGGATATCATATTCGACCCCAATATACTATCCATTGCCACTGGCATAGAGGAGCACGACCGTTACGGGCTTGACTTCATACGTGCTGTGGAGTGGATAAAGAACAATCTGCCGGGCGCGAAGGTGAGCGGCGGTGTGAGCAACCTCTCGTTCGCGTTCCGCGGCAATAATCCTCTGCGCGAGGCTATGCATGCGGTGTTCCTTTATCACGCTGTCAAGGCGGGGATGGATATGGGCATAGTAAACCCTGCCGCTTCGGTGAGCTATCCCGACATTGATCCTGAGCTGCGTAGCTTGCTTGAGGATGTTATACTGTGCAGGCGTAAGGGAGCTTCCGATGACCTTGCGGCTTATGCCTCATCCCACATCCCCTCATCCAAAGGAGGGGAATCGGCAGGGGAGAAGCGTGTGGAGGAATGGCGGTCACTGCCTGTAGGGGAGAGGCTTGTGTATTCTCTCGTTCACGGTATTCAGGCTCATCTTTCCGGAGATATAGCCGAGGCTATAGCCGGAGGCATGAAGCCGGTAGCGGTCATTGACGGTCCGCTCATGGAGGCTATGAACAGGGTAGGCGAGCTGTTTGGCGAAGGTAAGATGTTCCTGCCTCAAGTGGTAAAGACAGCACGCACCATGAAGAGTGCCGTGGCTATATTGCAGCCTGAGATCGACCGCTGTAACAGTTGTGGGGGATCCACAGTTGTGGGTAGTGCCGGCAAGATACTGTTTGCCACCGTGAAGGGTGATGTGCATGACATAGGCAAGAACATAGTGTCGATAGTGCTTGCCTGCAACAACTATGAGGTGATCGACCTCGGAGTGATGGTGCCGGCTGAGACTATAGTGCAGACCGCGCTGAGGGAACGTCCTGACATTATATGCCTCTCGGGGCTTATCACTCCGTCGCTTGACGAAATGGTCACTGTGGCGCGGGAGCTGAGGCGTGCAGGGGTGTCGATACCGCTTATGGTGGGTGGTGCCACCACTTCCGGGCTCCACACGGCTCTGAAGATCGACCCTGTGTATGACGGACCTGTGATCCATGTCCCGGATGCCGCACAGAACCCGCTGCTTGCCTCACGTCTGCTCAACCCTTCAACCCGGGAGGCTTATATAAGGGAGATCAAGGAGAATGCCCGGCTGCTGCGCACGGATATGGAGCAGAGGTCGGCTCATCCGCTTGTCCCGCTTGCCGAGGCTCGGCTTCGTCTTGCCTGTGTGGCGGCTCCGTCGGCAATGCCTGCATGCAGGGGGCGCAGGGTTGTGGATATACCTGTGGAGGAGCTTGTCCCGCTTGTCAACTGGCGTCCGTTCCTTAATGTCTGGAAGCTCCCGGCTACGCTCTGTGATGCTTTTTACGTGCATTCCTGTCCTTCTTGCAGGGAGAGCTATATCACAGCACATTCCGGCAATGAAGGGCGCGACAAGGCATGTGCCGCGCTTTCACTCGCCCGGGATGCCTTTGATGCTATCAGGGCGTTCGACCGGCAGGTGAGGGGAGTGGTCAATCTTGTTGAGGCACGTTCGGATGGTGATGATATAGTGGCTGAGATTGATGACACAGAGGTGAGGATACCTACAATGCGCCGTCAGCAGCCCGATTCCTCCGGGAGATTTCCGGCTCTTGCCGATTTTGTTTGCCGTGACGGGGACTGGATAGGGGCATTTGCAGTGAGTGTTGATGTGAGGGAGGAGTGTGAGGTCCTGAGGTCGCAGGGGGATGATTATCGCGCATTGCTTCTTCAGGCGTTGGCCGACCGTCTTGCCGAGGCTGCCTCGGAATGGCTTCACCGCCTTGTGAGGCGAGAACTGTGGGGGTATGCCGCAGAGGAGCCTGACATGCCGCTTCAGGAACTTTTGCAGGGGAGATATCAGGGGATACGTCCCGCCATGGGCTACAATTCGCTCCCCGACACGTCGCTCAACCATCGTATAGCCGTGCTTACAGGTATGGATGAGATAGGGGTATCGTTGACACAGCCGGGAGCACTGAATCCGTCGTCAAGCATATGCGGACTGTATATCGCCGCGCCGGAAGCGCATTACTTCAATCTCGGACCTGTCGGCGACGACCAGCGCGAGGATTATCTCCGACGGAAAGGTATGTAGCGGACCAAGGCTAATGTAAATCACATGCCCCCGGGACTTCAGTACCATAGTCCCGGGGGCATGAGTTATGTTATGCCGAATGAATGCTTAGGGGGTATCTTCAACACATCTGATGAAGCATGCGCTTGTGCCGGTGCCGGAGGTCGGTTCTGTACCACCAGGGCTGAAGTCAAATGTGAAATAGTTGATGTCAAGGAAGCAATATTTTTTGTCCTCATTCGTCGGTATGGTGCGTACCCAATATATCGCACCCGGACGGCGGTATACGTCAAGGAACAATGGTCGGTAGCCTAACTGATCTTTATCCTCGTATTCTTCATTTCGCCATGCGTATTGCAGGCGTCCTGCGCCAAGTTGAGTTTCTCCATACCATGCATGTTCAGTCCTCCTCTGTCCGTAACCGGTAGCACCGATGGGAAAGAACAGATTGTTGCCATTTTCTGTGTTGAATACGAAACAGCCTCTCATACCGCGATTGGATTCAGGATAACCTCTACCACCATTCTCTATGCGGTAATATTCATATACATCTTCAATGCTTTCCATTGTTTCAGTAGCACCGTCACCATAAAGAACTCCGTAGGCGAACTCTCGGTTGGAAGCATCTCGAAGATTTTCGTAATCCTCTACGGTGGCTACCCTGACGTTAGTTTCGGTATTATTGTCGTAGCCGATCACATTTTTGACCTTGGTATCGGCGAAGCTGACAGGAGTATTAATATCAGCGCTCTCTTGGGATGTTATATCGGACCATTTCTTATCATTACCTCCTGCGAGAGCAAGAGTATTATCCCCCACAGGTGCCTGAAATCCATAGGTCTTGTTGTTGGATGCAAGGATGGCATCATTCCAGTTTCCGAAGCGGAACATGGATCCCTCTTCAAGCGGAGAGAGGGTCTCCTCTGTCGCGCTGTACATGTTGCATGTGTGCCATTTGATATTGGCATCATTAAGAGCTATGGGGGCATAGCCCTGTCGTACCAGTATACGGTGCTTGCAGGTGTAGTTGTTGTATTCCACGAGCACGATTGCGCATCTCACTTGTTCTTTGGATGTGCATGTGCCATTGAAATCAATGTGGAAATCCATCATGGTGAAGTCTTTGCCCTGAAGCCATCCGTTTTTGAAGTTTTCGCCGTTGGATGGGCGGAGCGAGATCAGTCCGGTCGGATCGGTCTCCACTTTAGCTCTCCACGGACCGTCGGATTCGTAGCCTGTGAAACGGGTTGCATATTCGCTTTCAAGAGTCTTCATCTGCACATGGAATGATTCGCTGTTGTTCCAGCTGCGCCATACACCTTTGGGATTTACGCAGCGTCGCACCTGATATATGGTTACGGTCTGGGACTTTTCAGAACCGTCGTCACCGGTGACAGGCTTATCGGTTGTCTTGTCGTACAATGTCAGTTTGACTTTTGCGGAACGGCGGTATGCCTCATACGGATTGTTTCCCGTGTATCCTGATGTGGGTACCATCTGCTTTGCGCGGGAATAGAACGGCACGTTGACCACAATGCCTTTATCGTTCTGGTCAACGGTATATCCTCCCACTTTATCGTTGGGATACACACCTTTACTGAGATTCCGGTAGGTGCGGACTCCTCGGCTTTGAGGATCTCCGTCGATGTATTCGAGAGTCCTATTCCACTCTTTCATATTAAAATCTGAGGTGAATTTCTCGTTATCACCGATTATTTTTTCTTTGGTATCTGTGAGAGAGAGAAATCCGTGCCAAGGTCCGTCGTTATGTACAGTCCCTGTCCAATATACATTGTCGTCGGTATCGGGATGCCAGTTGTTCTCGATGATTTCAGCCTTGAGATAGACTTTGCTGAAATCGGTGCCTTTAAGGCGTATGGGCAGCACAGCTTCCTGGTCGTAGAGATATGAGATGTAGTAGGGGTCAGGAGCGATCAGATCAACTTCCTCCTCATATTCGATATGCCAGTCCACGTCGTTGGCATAGCCGTTGAAGCAGAGAGTGAGTTTGAAATGGTGGTTGCGGTCGGCATCATAGTCCTTTATCACATCCTTTCCGAGCATGAAGCGGTATATGATGTCGCCTTTGCTCGGGCGGTCGCTGTAGCGGGCGTCATAGTGGGCGTGGACTTCAATGTAGGAACCGTATTTTACGTCGTCCTTTGCTATGTATCCGGGATCGCCGGGGAGACCCGGAGCGTCGAGGGAACCATCCTTGTCATGATCCTGACGCTTGTCCTTGATGTCGGGGTTGTCGGTTTCGTTACCCTGCATGTTTTCGTAGAAAAACAGTGCAGGCACCGTTTCTCCATGGGGATTTTCATCAGGATATTTAGGGTGACCGAGGTTGATCATCGGCCATTCCTCATAGTTGGTGGCATCGGCTGACGCATTGGGGTAGTAGATTATCTCACCCTGCTTCACCTGGTCATCAGCATCGGGCGTGTTTTTCTTGCCCAGGGGGCAGGTTGTGGGTATATCCTTTATTTCTACCGATTTCAGATATATTCGCACACCGTTGACGAGTCTGGAGCCGTCGAAGGCGACAGTGACTTTTGAGGCGGCACGGCGCAGCCAGCAATGCAGCTGCGTGTTGCCGACTACAGCAACAGCCGGGGCTGTGAAATTACGGTCGGCGGTATTGTCCTTGGTGAAATACCCGAGCATCTGATTGTTGGTGTTGCTGTCGATGGCGTAAAGGTCGCCTTCACCTTTGTCGATCCAGTTCAGGCGGATGGATTTGAGTCCGTCCACAGTCTTGCACTGCTCACCAAGATCAGGATCGCGGGTGATATCACCCATGTTGGCAACGGCAAACATCTGGTATTTGCCGTTGGGTATCTTGAAAGTCAGTCGGGCTGAGGGGGTAGTGCCCTCCGCGCTTGTGCCGTTGTCGCCGTCAGGACGTCCGGAGTTGCCCCCCTGGTCGATCGAGAATGAGTCGAAATTGTGGGAGCCTTTCTCGGCATCGGCATAATAATGGTGCTTAAGTTCGGAGCCGTCGGCACTGTAGACGAGGACACAGAGATTGCTTATCTGTTTCACTGCGTCGCCGGCTGACCTGCTGCCTCCAAGGCTGGACTTTGCCAAGTCCTTGAATATGATTGTGCTGCTCACGGTAGCATCGCCTTCGACAATGCCTTGGTTGTCAAGCAGTATCTCGTCGGTACAGCTTGCCACGGCAGAGGCAAGTGTAAAGATGAGAATGTATTTTATGAGTCTGTCAATCATTTTAATACTATCTTACTGTTCGTACGTCAAGTCCGAAGTCAGGGTTAAGAATTATTTCGGTATAGGGTATAAGCTTGACATCACATGTTATACCGGCTTTGCCGAGTGTTATATTCACTTTCACGTGAGTGTTGCGCGGCAGGATGGGAAGGTTGTCAAGCTCTTTGGGGGTGAATGTATAGGGATCGGTGTAAATCACCTTTCCATCCTTGTCGGTGCTTTTCGACGCTACTGTGATGGCTACGGAATATGGTTTGTCATATCCGCTTTCACAGAAGTACATAGGCTTATACCAGGTGTAGGTCTTTTCGGGAGTGGTACCGTCGAGCCCATCAAGCTCCACATTGTTGACGGTGAAATCGTAGGTGCTGTGGGTTGTGTCGGCAGGCACTTTGTATTCGGTTATGAAGCGTCCCGGAATATCCGCATCAGGATCGGCAGGGAAATTCGATATTGACGGCTTTCCTTTCTCGGGTGAGTACTTCGTGTCGCGTGGCAGGAGATACTGCTTGTCGGCAAGGCGGTTGAAGCTTATTTTCGACAGGGCGAGTCCGGCTCCGTCGAGAGCTTTCACAGTGAATGTGAACTTGACTCCGGCGCGGGTGAGGAACAGAGGCGAGAGTGTCTGGTTGTAGTCCTCAGGGTTCTGTGGCATCTTTATGTCGATGTCGCTCCACACTTCGCTCATGGGTATGTAACGCTTCTCGGTCCCGGTGTTGTCGATGAGCAGTCCGTCGGTGGCTTGTATGGTGAGGTCGGCTATCTCCGAGGTGGGGAATCTGGAATTGACTTTCAGATTGTCGAAGTTGTAGTCGATGCTCTGCTCATTTGCGAAGAGATATATTCTCTTCTTTTCGCCACCTCTCACCTTGAATTTCATATAGTCGTAGCGCACATCTCCGTCTTCACTGAGGGTGAACACTTTGTTGTGCTCCACGGTCTCATCGTCCTGATGGAGGATTATGACACGGAGAGTGCGTATCTTCTCGTACTTCGAGTCCACACCTTCGAAGAAGTTGTCCTTGTCGGGGATGGTGACTACACTTGAGCGTGATGAGTTGTCGGCAGCATCGTGGACCACAACCGAGAAGCTGAGGTTGACAATGGGACCGTCCTCCGCGGGCATGGTTGCCTGGGTGATATTGTCATCGCTTGAGCACGATGCCAATATCATCCCTGCAATGAGTCCTGTGAGAGATATGTGTCCTAATAGTTTGGTCATCATAATTCAGTGTCGTTGATACGTACCACCCAGTCGTTTATGACTATCTGGGTGTTTATCCAGGTGTTGCCTTCGTCAAGGAAGAATACCATTTTCCACCGGCTTTCACGGTCGAGGAACTCCTGAGATTCCATGTCGGCAAACTCCTGGCTCTTGAGCATTAGGAGGTAGTTGACAAGGGGTATCGACACCACCTGCCTGCCGTCGGAGGCGCGGCATATGGTGAGGCGCGGCTCTGCTCCGTGAATGAAGCGCGATGTGCTGAACTCGGCATAGGCTGCCTGCACGTCGCTGCCGTCGAATCCGTTGATTCCGGCGAGCACATTGCCTGTCGCCCATGGATTATAGGTGGTGATACCTGTGCTTACCACATCGTTGGCATGGTCGAGGCGGGTGTTGTCGGCTGTGAGGGTGTAGGTGAAGTCCTCATGGTTGACAGGGCGTCCGCTGAGATGCTGGAGCACGATGCGGAGATTGTTGGTGTCCTTCATCATTTCCACTGTTGCCTCGGTGTAGTCGTCGCTCGCCTCGGGAATGGTGATGTTGAGGTTGCCGTAGAAGAGGTCGTGGAGTTTGGTGCCATTGGGCTGAGTGATGCTCTCAGGCTTTAGAAACACGTTGATGTCCTGCATCTTCGTTCCGGTCGATGGTACGGTGCTGTAGGCAAAAGAGCTTTGTGTGCAGGCCATGCCTCCGTAGGCTATGAGGTTGTATTCCCCTGCCGGGAGGTCGAGTGTCATGCGCCAGTTCTCGTCGGAGAGCAGGTCGCGGGCAGTTTCGGTGCGTGTTGCCACATAGTTCCCGTCTTTGTCGTACACATGGAGTGTCAGGCAGTCGACCTGAGAGTAGAATGCGTTGGCAAACTCCATGTTGTAGTCATAGACGAAACGCAGCCTGAGCCCTTCGGGGCATGGATCCAGATCGTTGTAGATTATGGAGTCGCATGCGGTGAAGGCAATCCCCTGCACGGCTGCTATTGCCGTGCAGATGATTGATTTGATGATATTTCGTCCGAACAGTTTCATTGCTGTTGTTTAGAATTCTATGTTGTTGATGCGTACTACCCATGGGAGGGTCTCAGTCTCGACGGTGATGTATACGTTGTTTACTTCATCGTCGGTGTCGGGGGTGGGGTTCTCTGGATCGTTTTCAGAGATGCGCGGATGTCCGAGACGGCTGAGCTTGGTGACAGCGATCTTGTAGACATTGTTGCGGACCACAGCGAATTCCATCGGACCCATCACGCCGTTGTTTCTGTTGTCGTTGTGACGGTTCCAGTAGTAATAGTAGCAGTAGTAGCCCCATCCGAACTTGTTGTCGTTGCTGCGCTGATAGATGGTGATGTCAGCTCCGGTGACAGCAGCCTTGAAGGCGTCCTTTATATCTCCGTTGGCAGGCTTTCCGGCGTTGTTCCAGTCATTCCATGCCTTGTCGGCGCATTTGTCATTGTATGTTACTTCCGTGTCGATAGCTGTCTCGAAATTGGTGGCGTTTTTGTCGGTCACAATATTGTAGTCGGTCACATTGCCGTTTGCATCTTTGCTGACAATCTGGAATCTAAGAGTGCCGAAACCGCCTTCTCCGAACACGGCCTTGAACAGGCCTGTGCTGCGTGTGATTTCTGTGGGCTGCCAGTTGTCGGTGCCTTCAATCTTCTTGAATCCGGGAATCGCCTCCTTGATGGCTGCTTTGAAGATGTTGTGCCAGCTCACATAGAGGTTGTTGGCGAAGCTGTAGAGGATTGGTGCTGTTTCGTGGTCGCCAAGGCCGGCTCCGTTGTCGTTGAGGATGGTTGCGAGGGTCCTTAGTGCCTCGTCAGTGCTGCTTTCAAGAGCTTTTGGAGCAGACATTTTACCTTTGAACACGATTCCGGTCGAGACGCCGTTCTTCTGGTCGGATATTCCGGCGATGGTGTTTTCGGTGGCATATCGCCATATGTGGTAGTCACCCTTGTTGCCGGGTTTGTTCCACTCTTGGTCATTGTCCTGTTCGCCGTTGATCACCTCTGCGCATATGGATGTGCCCCAGTTGTCCGTTCCGTCACCTGTATTGTCGATGCTTCCGTCGGGGTTGAAGAGCGGATATTCAAGTCTTTCGCTGAAATTGTAGGTGTTGGATGAGGAGATGTTGGCGAAGGCTGCGAGGGCTTCTTCTTTCCATGTGTAGTTACCGTCGACCACATAGTTGCCGTAAGGTTCTACTATAGTGCCGTTCTGGAATACCCATGGCAGCTCAGGCTTGCATATCTCACTGTTGACGGGACGGCCGTCGCCTGACACATGGCGGAGTGCGTAGAACGTCTTGTTCATGTTCACAAACGCCATTTTCTGAAGAGTCACGTTGACAATCGGGTCCTTTGTATCCCAGTCAGTGACTACCTCATATGTGAAGTCGCCGATACCGTTGAGGGTGGCATCGTTTTTGCCGTCGACAGAACCGTCGCGGAAGTCAAAGCGTGCTGCTACTCGCTCCACGCGTATAGCCTGATTGTTGTCAATGTTAAGGTCAGGATTGTTGCCTGAGAGATTGAATGGTTTGTCCTCGGAGGTATAGTAGTTCCAGTCCTGAATTGTTCTCGGAAGCTCGCAGGTGCTTATGGTGCTGTTGCTCATAAGGAATCCGTTCTTGTTCCATATGGCTGTCTTGGAGGTGTGGTTCAGCACAGAGTTGGTCCACTCGGTCGATCCCAGTTCTGGTTTGACTGTTTTTGTGTCATTGCCGAAAAGGATGTCTCTAAGCTCCTGGGTGGGATTACAGAACACAAATATGTTGGCTTTTACCTGCTGATTGCCCGGCAGTTTCTGATAGTACTCGCTGAGCTGTGACTGTGAGAAGCTTGACGATGCTGTGTAGCGGGTCTTGTCGTCGCTTGCATGTAGATTGTTGCTTTTGATCTCTGCTGCTGTGATATATCCGTTGTTGGTTGCATCGGCTATCACTACGATGGCATTGGAGATCATGTTTTCATAGTCCTTGCCTATCTCTACACCGTCGTTGCTGGTGCTTCCGTTATTGTTGTCAGGATCGGTGGTCTCGCTGCGTGATCCTTTTGCGGAAGGAAGGTCGATGGAGAGTGTGAACTGAACGCTTTGTCCGTTGTCGGGATTTTCCGGCTGGTAGGGTACGTCACCTGTGAGCTTGTCGTCGGAACAGGAGCACATGGCTATAGCAGCTGCACTGACGAAAAGTGTGAGTAGTTTGTTCATATCTTATGTGATGTTTAGTTACTATTATTAAGGGTCGATGTTTATTTCTTGGTCAGTGGCACTGTTACTGTTACTGCACTGTGGTTCTGAATGTCGGATATCTTGTCGAGATAGGTCTGTGCCTGAGGTATGCCGGCTTCGCGTGCTTTCTCGAACAGGCTGCGAGCCTCGCGGTAGTCGGCACGACGGGCTGCAAGTACCCCTCTGGCAAAGGTGGCGTGGGGGGTGTTGCCTGCCTTGAGAAGATGGCTCTGCGCCTTGTCGTACTCGCCGCGCCGCATCTCGATATTGGCAGCGTTAAGGTTGCATCCCTGGTCGTCGGGATAGATCTCCACAGCTTTCTCGAACACGTCGCAGTACTCGCGGCTCCCTACCGGATAGCTCTGTGCGAGGGTGTAGAAGTCGATGGCACGCAGGCGTGTTGGGTCGCTGCTGTAGGCGGCACGTATCTCATCGATAGTGGTGTATGTGCGTATCGAGTAGGTGACTGTGTAGTCGGAATGGCGCAGCCATGGGTATATCTCTTTGAGTATGACAGCATAATCCTCAGGGTAGTAGGTGCGGAGCGCGTGGTCGCGTGCATCGTACTCAAGTGTGCCGTCGATTATCGCGAGCAGTCCCTGGCGGTTGGCGAGTGCCGGGGTTACGGAGTCGGCTACCCAGGTGCGCAGTCCTGCCCAGTCCTCAGGCTCGAAGGATGAGGTGATGGTGGTGTCGGGGAATGAGTAGAGGTCGCGCACGTAGCGGCGGAGGGTCTCGGTACGTCCGGTGGCGAGGCGCACGTTATTGAGGTAGGGGCCTTCGGGTGATGCGAAGCCTTTGATGTGGACGTGCGTGATGGTCGCGTCCTTGTCCTTGCGCACGAAGTCGATGGAGTTGATGATCTTTGCAAGCTCCTGGCGGTTGATCATGTAGTCGGGCTTAAGCTCAGTGCGGTTGACTACAAATGTCACGAATGCCGAGCCTTCGATCTTCTTGACTACCGGTCCGGCATCGACCGGCGGTGTGAACACGAAGTCACCTTCGACTGCCGGGCGGCTGGTGTCGATGACTGCGAGCTCCACATTGCCGTGACGCGAAGGTCCGGGGTAGGGTATGGGGTCGTCACAGCATGTGGCGGATTCCTGGCGCATCTCGATGGTGGAGCGGTTCATCCAGGGTTGGAAGTCAATGAGCTCCTTGTACTGTGCGTGCTCCTTGGAGCCTGCGCGGTACACTTTGGTGCCGGGGGCATCGAACTCGGGGTTTCTCATGTGCCAGTAGTAGCGGTTGCGTCCGGCTACTATTATGGGGCTGAGTTCGAGGCTGTCGGCTCCGTTTTCGCTGATAATCATGGGGGTGAACACCATTTCGCGGTCGCGCGACAGGTGCATGTCAGCCATGTTGAGATCGATTGTGATGGCGATCGAACGTGACGACTCGTCCACACGAGCCGCCATGTCGTAGACCTTCAGCGGGGTGTAGGCTTGTGAGGCGTTGATCGCTGTCTCCCCGGCATAGGCAGTCAGCCCCATTGCGAGGAGCATGAGTGATGAAATGAAATGATTACGTTTCATAAGCTGTAAAGTTTCTTGCCCGGGAGGCTGTCAGAATGTGTATATAAGATTGATTGCTGCCTTGGTGGGACCGAAGTAGTTGTGTTGCTGGTTGGTGCGTGTCTTTTTGCCGCAATGTGCACACGGGTATACGTCATACCATGTGTGGACCCATCCTATGCCTATTTCGGCTTCGATGTTCCATCGCTTGTCGAGTATCCATGAATAGCCGTAGGCGATGCCTGCTCCTGCCATCCATCCCTGGTGACGCTCGTCGGAGAGTTTGGAGAAGTCGGTGCCCAGAAACTTGATGTCGTTGTCAAGGTTACCGAAATTGTACTGTCCACCCAGGATGTGTGCACCCACGAAATGACCTGCGAACCGCTGGCAGAACCAATAGCGGCCTTCAGGCATGAGCATCCAGTGCTTCCAGTAGTGGTCGTTGACAGCCCAAGCGTTAAGCTCGGCGGTACCTTCAATGGTCCATTTAGGCGCGATGCCGAATTCGGCACTTACCGTTGGGGTAAGCACAATGTCCTTGAGCAGATCGGTCTTGATTGCTACATCCTGCCCTCTGGCTTCCACCAAGCCAATTAGGCTCAGTAGGATTACTGATAATAGATATTTTAGTTTCATAGCATATGGTGACACTATTTTGCTGTAGAAATATAACAAGCGTTGATATGGATTGTATGATTGAGATCTATGTTAATCGTTGTGGATGAGGAGACCTGTGCGGTGAGAACTAAATTTCAGAGAGAGCTATGTGACTGATGGTTAGACCCGGCTTACATGTGTAATGTTGCAGCAGGGTGAGGGTCGGTTGAGCGGTGAGCGAGTCGCAGAGGTTGTGTCCGGTACTTTGGGTACGGATATGACAAACTGCACGGTCAGACTGCGCTTCTGTGGTTGAAGTAGCTATCTGCCGTGTGTCAGGTGAGCTGATGTTTATGTAGGATGTGTAACTTTTTGGAAATGAAGTGTTTAGCGAATTGGGGGGGTGATTTTTACTCCTGCAACCGCAATTAGCCTTATACAGTCTATGTCAAGATAGGTTTTCATTTCAACTGTTTTGGTGAACGATAGGTTCAGTAAACGAAGATATAATCTTAAGGTTAGAATGTCAATACCCCCAGTAGAGTTAAGTTAAAAAATGATTGGATATGCAGGGGTAAATATCAGAGAAACCAGATTGTTGTGTCCCGATGTTTTAAGGTCTGAACACGTTGATATACCATTATGCAAAATTACAGTTTTTTTTCTTTTCGGCAAATTAGATTAAGTATGATTAGCGTTTTTTAACATACTGGCATTGAGTACGGTTCTGACGTTGAATTCTGGTGGCTGCCGGATGGTTCAGGCATT
>ERZ777011.1047-NODE-1047-length-33879-cov-3.547274_pt1 | contig 33879 bp, 29 predicted proteins | sample MGYA00374964_ERZ777011 | MGnify/ENA primary metagenome ERZ777011 (study PRJEB29310, sample SAMD00008975) | mouse gut metagenome | study: EMG produced TPA metagenomics assembly of the Metagenome analysis of fecal microbiota from mouse which was promoted...
ATGCAAACTCGCGAAGTTAATTTGCGAAGCAAATTTACTTCACTTACAGGAGCTGTACCCCGTTTGCCAACGCTTCCTTCGCCACTTCTTCCGGCCACAGAGAGGACTGTACTTCTCCGATATGTGCTTTACGCAGGAAGAACATGCAGATGCGGGACTGGCCGATGCCGCCGCCGATGGTATAGGGCAGTTCTTCATTCAGGACCGCTTTCTGGAAGGGGAGTGCCGCTCTCTCCGGGCAGCCGGCTTTGTCAAGCTGGCTAAGCAGAGCCTCCCGATCGACGCGGATGCCCATGGAGGACAGTTCCAGTGCGATATCCAGTACCGGATAGTAGACCAGAATATCAGCGTTCAGCGCCCAGTCGTCGTAGTCAGGCGCGCGGCCGTCATGTCTGATGCCGGATTCCATCGTATCACCGATCTGCATGAGACAGACCGCACCTTTGGCCTTGGCTATGTAGTATTCACGTTCCTTCGGCGTATAGTCCGGAAACATGTTTTCCAGTTCCTGCGTTGTGATAAAGAAAATGTCATGCGGAAGAATTTCGCTGATATAGTCATAGCGGATCGCCATATATTTTTCCGTTTTGCGCAGTACCTTGTAAACGGCTTTGACCGTTTCTTTCAGATAATCAAGGGTACGCTCTTCACGGGAGATGATTTTCTCCCAGTCCCACTGATCCACGTATATGGAATGGATATTGTCTGTCGTTTCGTCTCTGCGGATAGCGCTCATATCCGTGTAGAGGCCCTCTCCGTATGTAAAACCGTATTTCTGTAACGCCATGCGTTTCCATTTTGCCAGAGAGTGCACGATTTCCGCCTGTGCATCGTTTTGCTCTTTGATGCCGAAAGAAACGGGACGTTCCACGCCGTTTAAGTTGTCGTTCAGGCCGGAGTCCGGATCTACGAAAAGCGGTGCGGATACGCGCAGCAGATGCAGTTCTTCCGCTAACAGTACCTGAAAAAAGTCTTTGACCGTCTTGATGCCGATCTGCGTGTCATGCAGATTCAGCGCTGATTTGTAATCTTTGGGAATCATTAAATTGTCCATAAGAAACCTCACTTAAATATAGAAGTAGATGTAAAACAAATTTACTTCTATTTAACCGCTTTTTGCAAAAGAAATCAATAGAATTGAAGAAAAGATTGAAAGTTAAAATTTTTCATTACAACAAAAAGAACGAATGTTCGAAAAATGCTTGTAATGGAATGCAGAGTGTGATATGATACAAACATGGAACAAATGTTCTGTATGGGATGATCTGTTATTAGAAAAGGAAATTGGTTTGAGGATGGAGATCAGGATATCGCCGCAGATGTCGGTCATGGATAAACTGAAGATACTGGCGGATGCCGCGAAATATGATGTGTCGTGCAGTTCCAGCGGGTCAAACCGCAGGAATGACGGTACGGGGATCGGCAACACTTTTGCGGCCGGACTTTGTCATAGTTTTGCCGCGGATGGAAGGTGCATTTCCTTATTAAAGATTCTGTTCACGAACGAGTGCATATATGATTGCCGGTATTGTATCAACAGGAAGTCTAATGACGTGCCGCGGGCGTCTTTTACACCAGATGAGGTGTGTGAACTGACGATGGAATTTTACAGACGCAATTATATAGAAGGTTTATTTTTAAGTTCGGGGATTCTGTACAGCCCGAATTATACGATGGAATTGATCTGCGAGACGGTGCACAAGCTGCGAACGGTACATCGGTTTCAGGGATATATCCATGTGAAGGCGATACCGGGGGCAGACCCGCTTCTCATTCAGCGGGCGGGCTATCTGGCGGATCGTATGAGCGTGAATCTGGAAATGGCTACGGCGGAGGGTCTGCGGGAGATGGCGCCGAATAAGCATCGCAGGAATATATTGAAACCGATGCGGCAGATTCAGAACGGTATCACGGAGAATAAGAACGAACTTACTTTATACCGGCATGCGCCGCATTTCTGTGAGGCAGGACAGTCTACACAGATGGTGGTGGGAGCGCTGCCGGAGAGCGACTACCAGATCATGTCTGTGGCGGAGAACCTGTATGACAAGTTTTCCCTTAAGAGAGTGTACTACTCGGCTTTTGTGAACGTGAACGAGGATAAGGCGCTGCCCGCCGTGAGCGGAGGACCGCCGCTTCTCAGGGAACACAGACTGTATCAGGCGGACTGGCTGCTGCGATTCTATGACTTTAAAGTGGATGAGTTGTTGACGGCAGAACGTCCGAATTTTAATATGGCAATCGATCCGAAAGCAGATTGGGCGGTGCGTCATCTGGAAGTGTTTCCGGTGGAGGTAAATCGTGCGGATTACAGGCTGCTGCTCAGGATTCCGGGTATCGGCGTCAAGAGTGCGAGACGGATCATCGCAGCCAGACGGTTCGGCAGTTTGACATTTGAAGATTTGAAGAAAATGGGTGTGGTGTTGAAACGTGCATTATATTTCATTACATGCGGCGGCAGGATGATGTACCCGACGAAGATCGAGGAGGCGTATATTGTGCGCAATCTGACCTATCAGAATCAGATGGGCAGGGGAGAACGGCTTCCTTTTATGCCGGACGGGACGACATACAGACAGACGAGCTTATTTGACGACGGGATGATTCTCGGTGCACAGGGCTGCCGGAGTATTTCCTGATACGGGAGACACATATTTATGGAAGAGAAATATATTATCTGTGAGGACTCTCTGGAGGGAATCTTTACGGCAGTTTATGATGCGTATGCGTTGCGGGAGGGGCATGACCGGCTTCACGTGCAGGTGGGCGAGGAGGATAATTACCGGCTGTTTGCGACATATCTGTATAGCAGGCCGGATACTGTCAAGACTGATAAGGTGGTGCGTACGTTAAAGAACCGGCTTGGAGAAGAAGTGTACGGGACGATCTGCCGGGCGGCGGCTTCCGATGACAGTTCCAAAGGTGACGCGGTGTATCATACTGTAGTAGAGGGAATTACTGCGGGCAGCGGCAGGCGGACAATGGAGAACCTGCGCAATCCCTATGTAGTCCGGACCTTTGAACTTGCAAGACGCACAGCGAATGAAGAGCACCATGAACTGGAGTTTATACGATTCCAGGAGCTGGAACAGGGTATCCTGTACTCTTTGATCGGGCCAAAGAACAATGTGATTCCATTTATCATGCCGCATTTTGCCGATCGTCTGGCGACAGAGAACTTCATGATATATGATGAGGGGCGGGGGCTGTTCGGCGTCCATCCGGCACGCGGGGAATGGTATCTTGTATCGGATGCGGCGCGTTTATCCGAGGAGGTTCTGCAGAAGTCACACAAGGAACAGCAATATCAGGAACTATTTACATTGTTCCATAAGACAATTGCGATCAGGGAACGCAGAAATATTCGTCTGCAGTGTCAGATGCTGCCGCTTCGATTCCAAGAATATATGGTCGAATTTAATAAAAACTGAATAAATTGCGGCTATGGGAGCCAGCTGCAGAGACAGATAATAGACAGATTATACAAAAATCAATTTGAAGCTCAAAGCATTTATGTAAAGTTGCCAAAAAGCGGAAATATTGCATTTTATCAGGAACAATAATGGCTCTTTACAAATAGAAAGAAAAGAGTATAATCATTTCAAACGAGGAGAAAGTGAACAGTTTGTGATGGTTTAGCTGTCGGCTTCATCGTTGCAACAAATTTTCTATGTGTGCCTTTTGCATACATAAATGAAAAAGGAAGGTGAATGGTATGCAACACAGAATTAAGTTAAGACCGGATGAGGTGAGGGACTTTGTTTCCGCTGCAACAAAATGTATTTATGACGTTGACATCTCTTATAACAGCTTTATTGTAGATGCCAAGTCTATTATCGGGGTGTTGGGACTTAATTTCAATCAGGTTCTGACGGTTGCGTATAACGGGTATGACGCTGAGTTTGAGCAATATCTGAAGCAGTTCGCAGTGGCATGTTAAGCGGCAGACCCGATAGAGTATCGCCGCTCCCGGACAGGCAACGGTGTAAAAGGATCATAGTTATTAGATGGAATTCGTCACATTGACTCCCTATTTAAGATAGCGTAATATCTTAACAGGGAGTTTTTGTGATTTTGGCCGGTCAGGAGGCAAGGGTGAAATCACGTTATAATTCACACCGGCGTCGCATTTTGCACGCATGTAGGATGACGATTCTGTTTGAATGGCAACAGCATGGTGCGAATGTGAAAAGTAACGAAATTACAGCTGTCTAAAGTGCGGTTTATGGCAGCAGATGCAGAAGGAAGCAGTCTGAGATGGAAATACATATTTCGGTCAGGAGCCTGGTAGAATTTATTCTGCGCTCCGGCGATATCGACAACAGAAGAGCGGCGGCTCCGGACAATGCGATGCAGGAGGGCAGCAGGATTCACCGCATGATCCAGCGGCGTATGGGACCGGAATATCAGGCGGAGGTGGGGCTTAAATATATCTATGATGCCGGGGAATACGAGATTATTGTGGAAGGGCGCGCGGACGGCATTATCACGGAGAATCTGCCGGAGCATAGTGTGCAGACGGCAGGACAGATGTATCTGGATGTGACAGAACAGATAAAACCGGAGAGTGCGCTGCTGGAAGGGAAGAGCCGGGAAGACGGCACGGAAGTATATCTGCCGGAGAAGCCGTTACAGGCACAATCGGTGCAGAAGGTCAGGGTCACCATAGATGAAATCAAGGGCGTGTTCCGGGACCTTAAGAAAATGAAAGACGCCGTGCCCGTCCATCTGGCGCAGGCGAAGTGTTACGCATATATTTATGCCGCACACAACGGTCTGGAAGCGGTGCGCGTGCGTATGACGTACTGTCATATAGAAACGGAGGAAATACGGTATTTCCATTATGACTATACTTACCGGGAACTGCAGGCGTGGTTTGGCGATGTGATGAAACAGTATCGCAAATGGTCGGACTATCATTATGCATGGCAGAGGAAAAGGAAGGCATCTATCAAGGAACTGGTATTTCCCTATTCGTACAGGGAAGGACAGAAAGAGCTGGCTTCCGATGTCTACCGCACGATCTACCATAAGAGGAAACTGTTTATCGAAGCGCCCACCGGTGTGGGAAAGACCATTTCGACCGTATTTCCGGCAGTGAAGGCCATGGGTGAGGATCTGTGTGAGAAGATTTTCTATCTGACTGCCAAGACCATTACCCGCACCGTAGCGGATCACACTTTTGCACTGCTTCGGGAGCATGGACTGCAGTTAAAGAGTGTAGTCCTGACAGCAAAGGACAAGATCTGCTTCATGGAAGAGACAGAATGTAATCCGGAACACTGCCCTTACGCCAAGGGACATTATGACAGAATCAACGACGCAATGTATGATCTGCTTATACACGAGGACGTCTTCAACAGGGAAAAAATAGAAGAATATGCGAAAAAGCATGTGGTCTGCCCCTTTGAAATGTGTCTCGATATGAGTCTTTTTGCCGACGCAGTCATCTGCGATTATAATTATCTGTTTGATCCGCATGTGTACTTGCGCAGATTTTTTGCGGAAGGGGCCAGGGGAGAATATGTTTTTCTGATTGACGAGGCGCACAATCTGGTAGAACGCGGGCGGGATATGTACAGCGCTGTGCTGCGCAAGGAAGATTTTCTGGAACTGAAAAGGGCTGTCAAGGCATATGACGAGCGGATTGCCAGGAATCTGGATAAATGCAATAAGGAACTGCTCGCACTCAAAAGAGAATGTGAAAATTGTAAGGTGGAAGAGTATATAGATCCTTTTGTGCGCGCACTTACGAGGCTTGGTGCAGCGATCGACGATTATCTGGAAGATCATGAGGACAGTCCGGTACGCAGTGAGATACTGGAATTTTATTTTGAAGTGTCTCATTTTCTGGAGATGTATGAACTGCTGGATGAAAATTATGTGACTTATTCGGAGATGGAGTCGGACGGCAGTTTTATTCTGAAGCTTTTCTGTGTCAATCCGGCGAAAAATCTGCGGGAGTGCATGGTGCGGGGGAGAAGCACGATCCTGTTTTCGGCGACACTGCTCCCGATCGGATATTACAAAACATTACTCGGAGCGGATGAGGGGGACTATGAGGTGTATGCCAGGTCTGTATTCCGCCCGGAGAAGCTGGGACTCTACATCGGCAGCGATGTAACCAGCAGGTACACGCGCAGGGGAGACGAGGAATATTATCGGATCGCTTCTTATATTCACGAGACAGTGCGGCAGCGGCACGGGAATTATATGCTTTTTTTCCCGTCTCATGCTTTTCTGCGTAATGTTTATGAGATCTATATGCACTATTTTAATGAAGACAGGGCTGTGGAGTGTATCGTACAGGAAGACTATATGAACGAGCAGGCACGGGAAGATTTTCTGAACAGATTTACCGGGAATGAGGACTGTGATCTGCATGCGCTCATTCATATGGAGATCGAAATGGAGGACGAGAAGAGCCTGCTGGGATTCTGTGTGATGGGCGGCATTTTCAGTGAGGGAATTGACCTGAAGAATGACAGCCTGATCGGCGCGGTCATTATCGGCACCGGCCTCCCCCAGGTCTGTAATGAGCGGGAACTGCTGAAACACTATTTTGACGGATGGGGCGAGAACGGATTCGACTATGCCTATCGGTATCCCGGTATGAATAAAGTGCTGCAGGCGGCGGGCAGGGTGATTCGTACCGCGGACGACTTCGGGATCGTGGCGCTCTTAGACGAGAGATTCTTATCGCCGGCCTATCAGAGACTGTTCCCGCGAGAGTGGGAAAATTATGAGGCAGTAACAGTTGACCGTATTGGTCGGCGTATAGAACGCTTCTGGGATGCGTGGCTGATGTAAGGGTTAATTCCATGTACAGTGTGAGAAGAACTTCACGGCAGGAAACTAGTATGATCCGCTTTAATTAACCTTATGTTTCGCTTGGCTGAATTTCCATATGCAGCGTTGTCATCAGTCGACGTAGCCACCGCTACGCCTCCTTCTTCCGCCTTGCATATGAAAATTTATCCGGCGCAAAACATATAGGCAATTAAAGTGGATCATACTAGCGCATACGCAGCAGTGCAATTTCCTTCTTATAGGGCGGCACTTTCTTGTCCGGATCAGTCAATGATGGAATATAGGGTGTCTCCAGTATTTTAGGGAGCTGTATAAAATCAGGATGGTGGACGATGTAGCGCAGCGCTTCTGTCCCGATCGTTCCTTCCCCGATGTTGGCGTGACGGTCTTTGCCGGCACCACGCTCGTTTTTACTGTCATTGATATGAAACAGTGCAATCTGCGACTTTCCAATTAATTGATCAAAATGGTCAATTACCCCGTCAAAATCATTTACGATATCATATCCGGCATCGTTTAAGTGACATGTGTCCATGCAGACGCGCAGCTTTTCGCTGTGAGTGACTTTGTCATAGATCGCGGCGAGCTCCTCAAAACTGCGTCCGATTTCACTGCCTTTACCGGCCATGGTCTCCAGTGCGATATAGCAGTCCTGCGTTCCGGTAAGTACTTCGTTGAGTCCTTGAGCAATTCGGTCAATACCCGCTTCCGTTCCCGCTCCCACGTGTGCGCCGGGGTGCAGGATCAGAATATGTGATCCCATAGCGATTGTGCGCTCGATTTCCAGTGCAAGGAACTCCACGGCAATTTCATAGGTGGATGGATTGACCGTATTGGCCAAATTGATAATATAGGGCGCATGAACCACGAAATCATGGATTCCATTGGCGCGCATATACTCCCATGCAGGAGCGATATTCAGCGCGGAGATGTCTTTGCGCTTTGTATTCTGCGGTGCGCCTGTGTATAACATGAAGGTGTCAGCGTTGTAAGAAACAGCTTCCTTTACGGAGCCGATCATCATTTCCCGCCCGCTCATGCCTACGTGGGAACCTAATACCGGCGGTGTTTTCCTATTTTTTTCCGTACACATCTTTAATACAAACCTCCATTCATGTATTGACTTATCACGTCAACCCACAAAATCTATTGACTGCCATAAGGACAGTATACAATATTTATTGACATCTTTCATCATGAAAAATGATGGAAATGACAAAATTATGATAGAATATACCGAAAATGACATTACTTTTTGACAAAAAGAACATAGGAGTCACGGAGATATGACATATATGTCGATGTGGATAACTCTGTGGAAATTGGGGATTTCTTTGGCAATTCTCAACGTTTTTTATAAAATAATGGATAAAATGCTGTGGAAAAGTCGAGAAACGGATTTTAGTTTATAAAAATGAAACTTATCCGGTCAATATAATGATTGTTTTGCAAAGAAGTCCTGATGGTGATAGAATAAGAACGGAACAGAGTAGAAATCGAGAAAGAAAGACATGAGAGATCATGGAGAAGAGGAGTGAATATTATGTGGGCTTATGAGAGTGTTTTTTATCAGATCTACCCGTTGGGATTTTGCGGGGCACCGTTCGAGAATGACGGGCAGCTTGCGCACCGGATTTTGAAAGTGAATGACTGGATTCCGCATATGAAGAAGCTGGGAATGGACGCCATCTATTTTTCACCGGTATTTGAGTCTGATACGCACGGTTATAATACGAGGGACTATCATACCATTGACTGCAGGCTGGGAACCAATGAGGATTTCAAGGAAGTATGTCAGAACCTTCATGACAATGGAATCAAAGTGGTGCTGGACGGTGTGTTCAATCATGTGGGCAGAGGATTCTGGGCATTTCAGGATGTATTGAAGAACCGTGAAAACTCCCCGTATCTGAGCTGGTTCAATATTAACCTGGGCGGCAATTCAAACTATAACGACGGCCTGTGGTATGAGGGATGGGAGGGCAACTACGATCTGGTGAAGCTCAACCTGCGGCATGAGGATGATCAATCATATACTGGACAGTGTCAGAGGCTGGGTGGAAGAATTTGACATTGACGGACTCAGACTGGACGTAGCATACTGCCTGGATCATGATTTTGTCAGGAGACTGCGCAGTTTCACAGACGGGCTTAAGCCGGACTTCTATCTGTTGGGCGAGATGCTGCACGGGGATTACAACCAGATGGTCAATGAACAGATGCTGCACTCCTCCACCAATTATGAGTGCTATAAAGGTTTGTTCTCCAGCTTTAACAGCATGAACATGTTCGAGATCAATCATTCTCTGCTCAGACAGTTCGGACCGGAAAACTGGACGTTATACAAAGGCAAACACCTGCTGTCTTTTGTGGATAATCATGATGTGACGAGGATTGCGAGCAATCTGACCAACGAGGCGCCCCTGCCGTTAATCTATGCACTCTGCTTCGGTATGCCCGGCATTCCCTGTGTATATTACGGAAGTGAGTGGGGCGCGAAGGCGCATAAGAACGAGGGTGATCCGGCGCTTCGGGCATGCTTTGAGAAACCGGAGTGGAACGATCTGTGCGACTGGATCAGTAAGCTTGCCGAGGCCAAGAAGAATTCTGCGGCGCTCAACTATGGAGACTTCCGTTCCGTTGTGCTGACGAATAAGCAGTGTATCTTCGAGCGCAAGTGCGACAGTGAGAGAGTGCTTGTGGCAATCAATGCGGACGCGGAGAGCTACACGGCGCATTTCGATGCCGGCTGCGGCATGGCGGTGGATCTGATCACCGGCGAGAACCATGACTTTGGGGGCGGAAGTGAACTGCCAGGCTATAGCGCTTTTTTCTGGAAAATGGAAAAATAGGAAAATTAACAAAAAACTATTGACAAAATTGTAGAATTTGACTATTATTTTTCTAAGTTTCAAAGGTGGGACTTCTTATTATTATATAGGAGTCCCTTTTTTGAACCTTAACCGGAAAAGAGGCATATGTACCGGCCGGATTACGGCATTAGACCGGCACAATGAGTCTTGTATCCGAGGATATTTAAGGAGGAGAGAATTATGAAGAAAAAAATGTTAAGTCTTGTGCTTGCAGGAGCAATGACAGCGGCATTGCTGACAGGCTGCGGTTCTGACGGCGCAGGCAGCACAACAGACACGGCAGCGGCAGACACCGCAGAGGATGCCGGCGCAGACAATGCAGCGGCAGACACGGCAGCGACAGAGGATGCGGACGCAGCGGGAGATACGGGTGCGGCGGACGACACGCAGGCAGCGGCAGGCGGCACGTTCAAGATCGGCGGTATCGGACCTCTGACCGGCGGTGCGGCGGTATATGGTATCGCGGCGATGAACGGTTCCCAGATCGCAGTTGATGAGATCAATGCGGCAGGCGGTATTAACGGCATGACGGTTGAACTGAATTTCCAGGATGATGAGCTGGATGCAGAGAAATCCGTGAATGCGTACAATACATTAAAGGACTGGGGTGTACAGGTATTAGACGGATGCGTGACCAGCGGCTGTTCTATCGCGGTTGCTGCCAAGACTGCAGAGGATCGTATTTTCCAGCTGACCCCTTCAGGTTCCGCGGTGGAGTGCGTTACTAATGATAACTCTTTCCGCGTATGCTTCTCAGATCCGAACCAGGGTGCGGCTTCCGCACAGTATATCGGTGAGCACGGTCTTGCTTCCAAGATTGCGGTAATCTATGACAGTTCCGATGTATATTCTTCCGGTATCTATGAGAAGTTTGCGAAAGAGGCGGCAAACCAGCCTTTTGAGATCGTGACGGCGGGCGCTTTCACGGCAGACAACAAGACGGACTTCTCCGTACAGCTGCAGCAGGCCAAGGATGCCGGCGCTGATCTTGTGTTCCTGCCGATCTATTACAACGAGGCGGCACTGATCTTAAAGCAGGCTTCCGATATGGGATTTGACGTACAGTTCTTTGGCTGCGACGGTCTGGACGGTATTCTGGGCGTTGAGAACTTCGATGCTTCCCTGGCGGAGGGCGTTATGCTTCTGACTCCTTTTGCGGCGGACGCGACGGATGATCTGACAGTGAAGTTTGTGACAACATATAATGAGAAATTCGGCGAGACACCGAACCAGTTTGCGGCAGACGGCTACGATGCGATCTATACGATCAAGGCTGCAGCAGAGCAGGCAGGTATCACGGCGGATATGTCCAATGAGGAAATCTGTACGGCTTTATCTACAGCGATGACACAGATCACGGTGGACGGACTCACAGGTGAGGGCATCACATGGGATGCTTCCGGTGAACCGACAAAAGAGCCTAAGGCAGTTGTAATCAAGGGCGGCGTATATACAGCCATGTAAAAAAACATGAAGTTACACTAAGGCACCAAAATACGGTGCCAAGTGCAACTAAGTCATGTTTAGGAGAATGCATAAAGCGTGCATTCTCCGCAGATACGTAAATGATGTTAACAGAGAATTGATTCTGAAGGACATGAGGTTACACTAAGGCACCGGAATACGGTGCCTAAGTGCAGCTAAGTCATGTTTAGGAGAATGCCGCTTACAGCGAGCATTCTCCGTAAATAACTACAAAGCGGATTATGAAGGTTAGTGAAAACGATAGAGAAACAGAGGTGTAAATATGAGTTTTGCAGCCCATTTGATAAACGGTATAAGCTTAGGAAGCGTGTACGCGCTGATTGCGCTCGGGTATACGATGGTATACGGGATAGCCAAGATGTTGAATTTTGCCCATGGCGATGTCATTATGATCGGCGGTTATGTGGTTTTTGTGACGGTCAGCGGCATGGGGCTGAATCCTCTGGCGGCGATCATCATATCCATGGCGGCATGCACGATTCTGGGTGTGACGATTGAAAGGGTTGCATACAGACCTCTCCGGGGAGCTTCGCCCCTTGCCGTGCTGATCACGGCGATCGGTGTCAGCTACCTGTTACAGAATATTGCGCTTCTCGTATTCGGCTCGGATACGAAAGCATTCACGAATGTAGTGACATTACCGAATCTGGAATTGTTTGACGGTCAGCTGGTGATCAAGAGCGTGACCATCGTCACGGTTATTGTCAATATTATTATTATGGTCGGTCTTACCCTGTTTGTGAAAAAGACCAAGATCGGGCGTGCTATGACGGCAGTGTCCGAGGATCAGGGCGCGGCACAGCTTATGGGAATCAACGTGAACGGCACGATTGCCGTGACGTTTGCCATTGGGTCGTCTCTCGCGGCGATCGCGGGCGTGCTCTTATGTTCCGCTTATCCGGCACTTACGCCTTACACGGGTTCCATGCCCGGTATCAAGGCTTTCGTGGCGGCGGTATTCGGCGGGATCGGGTCGATCCCCGGTGCCTTTATCGGCGGTATTCTGCTGGGTGTAATTGAGAATTTGAGCAAGGCTTATATTTCTTCCCAGCTTTCCGATGCAATCGTATTCAGTATTCTGATCATCGTGCTTCTGGTGAAGCCTACCGGACTGCTCGGCAGGAAGATTCAGGAGAAGGTTTAAGCGAAGGAAGGGAGTAGGATATGAAAACGAAAGCAGGCAGATTAAGTAAAACAACGAAGAATGATCTGATCACCTATGCGATGGTGATTATTGTATATATCGTAATGCAGATTCTGGTTTCTACGGGACATGTCTCCAGTCTGATTCAGGGACTTCTGGTTCCTTTCTGCACTTATGTGATCGTGGCGGTCGCATTGAATCTGACGGTGGGCATTCTGGGGGAACTGAGTCTCGGACATGCGGGATTTATGTGCGTGGGCGCTTTTTCCAGCGCGGTATTTTCACTGGCATTTAAGGACGCCATACCGGGCGGGCTGCGGTTCTTCCTCGCGCTGCTGATCGGTGCGGCAGCGGCGGCGCTGGTCGGATTTCTGGTAGGGATTCCGGTGCTGCGGCTTCGGGGCGATTATCTGGCGATTGTGACGCTCGCTTTTGGCGAGATCATCAAAAATATTATCAATGCGCTGTATCTGGGCGTGGATGAGAACGGCGTGCATTTCACGATGAAAGACGCACTGTCTCTTAATATGGCAGATGACGGCGTGATGCTGATCAAGGGTGCGCAGGGCGTCACGGGCACCCCGAATGACTCCAGCTTCACGATCGGTGTGGTACTTGTGCTGGTTACACTTTTTATCGTATTGAATTTTATTCATTCCAGAACGGGGCGTGCGGTCATGTCGATTCGTGATAACCGGATTGCCGCCGAGTCTATAGGCATTAACGTGACGAAATACAAGCTGATTGCGTTTACGATCTCCGCCTCTCTGGCAGGCGTGGCGGGCGTACTCTACGCGCATAACCTTTCTACGCTGAATGCTTTGCCCAAGAACTTCGGATACAACATGTCTATTATGATCCTGGTATTCGTCGTGCTGGGTGGGATCGGTAATATCCGGGGGTCCATCATTGCGGCGGTGCTTCTGACACTTCTGCCGGAAGTGCTGAGAGCGCTGAGCGATTATCGTATGCTGATCTATGCCATTGTGCTGATTGCCATGATGATCTTCAACTGGAGTCCGAATGCGATTTTCCTGCGGAAACGTCTGAAACAGCGGTTGACGACGGGCAGAAAATCCGGGAAGGAGGCGTAGGAGATGGCATTATTAGAGACGAAAAACTTAGGAATCTCGTTTGGCGGTCTGCGTGCCGTCAATGAATTTGATATTTCCGTGGAAAAAGGTGAGTTGTACGGCCTGATCGGACCTAACGGCGCGGGCAAGACGACGATCTTCAATCTGCTGACGGGTGTGTATCAGCCGGACGAGGGCGCTATTTTATTAGACGGCGTGAATCTGACGGGAAAGAAGACGATTGATATCTGTAAGGCAGGCGTGGCCAGAACCTTTCAGAATATCAGACTGTTTCATGATATGCCGGTGCTTGACAATGTCAAAGCTGGTTTACACAATCATTATCCTTACTCGACGATCGAGGGTATTCTGCGGCTGCCGCGTTACCATAAAGTAGAGAAGGAGATGAACGAGAAGGCGATGGAACTTCTAAAGGTGTTTGGCCTGGAAGAGTACGCAGAATATCAGGCAGAGAATCTTCCCTATGGTCAGCAGCGAAAACTGGAGATCGCCAGAGCCATGGCAACTGATCCGAAGCTGCTGCTGCTGGACGAGCCGGCGGCGGGTATGAATCCGAATGAGACGAAGGAACTGATGGATACGATCCGCTTCGTGCGGGATCATTTCGATATGACGATTCTGCTGATCGAGCATGATATGAAACTGGTGTCCGGTATTTGCGAGAAACTGACAGTGCTTAACTTTGGAGAGGTGCTGGCGCAGGGTGACACGCAGGAAGTGTTAAACGATCCGGAGGTCATTAAGGCGTATCTGGGAGAGTAGGTTGAAAAATCAGAGATTTTTCCTGCAACAGATAAAGGATATAGAAGGGAAGGAAAAGCGTATGGCAATGTTGGAAGTGAAAGACCTTCATGTTCATTACGGTGTGATAGAGGCAATCAAAGGCATCAGCTTTGAAGTGGAACAGGGCGAGATCATTGCGTTGATCGGCGCGAACGGCGCTGGTAAGACCACGACGCTGCACACGATCACCGGGCTGATCAAGCCAACCGGCGGCAGTATCATCTTCGAGGGTAAGGACATCACGAAGACGCCGGGGTATAAGATTGTACCCATGGGAATGGCACATGTGCCGGAGGGACGGCGTGTGTTCGCACAGATGTCGGTCTATGATAATCTGCTGATGGGCGCTTATACGAGAAAAGATAAGGACGAGATCAAGGAGAACCTGCACATGGTGTACGAGCGGTTTCCCAGACTGGAAGAACGTAAGACCCAGATGGCGGGTACCTTGAGCGGCGGTGAACAGCAGATGCTCGCGATGGGGCGGGCGCTCATGAGCCAGCCTGGCATTATTCTGATGGACGAGCCTTCCATGGGATTGTCCCCGATTTTTGTAAACGAAATATTCGATATTATCAGACAGGTCAGCGAGTCTGGCACGACGGTGCTTTTAGTGGAACAGAACGCAAAGAAGGCATTGTCTATCGCAGACAGGGCTTACGTGTTGGAGACAGGTACGATTTCGCTCTCAGGAGATGCGGATGAACTGATGAACAATGAAGCAGTGAAGAAAGCGTATCTGGGGGAATAGGTTGAATCAAAGATTTTAAACCAGGCATCAGACATATAGAGAGAAAACAGGGATTAGCTGGCTAAATTGGACAAAAATTAGTCGGCTAATTTGTTTGTTATATGTATATATTAATTTGTTTTTTTAACATATAATGGGTGTGTATGGCGTAAAGCAAACCGGAACAAAACTGACAGGATAAGCAGAGTTCCATATGCTCTGCACGGCATACAAATACAGGAACAGACAGTACGCGGCATGGAGGAGAGTATGGCCAAGACAGTTAAACTGGAAGATATTGCGAAGAGAGTAGGAGTCAGTACCGTGACGGTTTCTAAGGCTTTGGCGGGACAGAAGGGTGTCAGCGAGGAGATGCGTACCAGAATCAAGGCACTCGCGGATGAGATGGGGTATGTCCAGCCCTCCAGAACGAGGCGGACAGGATTGCGTAAGAGCTACAACATCGGACTGCTGATCGAAGAAAGTTACATGGATAAATATGATTCTTTCTACTGGCAGATGTACCAGCAGATTGCGACGAAAGCCATAGAGTGGGAATGCTTTACGCTTATGGAGGTAGTGAACAGACAGACGGAGGACGGTCCGGAACTGCCGAAGCTGCTCAGGGAGCAGAAAGTGGATGGGGTGATCGTGCTGGGTAAGATGCAGAAGGACTTTCTGACAATGCTTAAGAACAGTACGTCGATTCCTGTTGTGTATATGGATTTTACAGATGAAGAGAGAGCGGTGGACGCCGTCGTGTCCGACAGCTTCTACGGTGCATATGAGTTGACGAATTATCTGTTTAGTATGGGGCATGAGAAGATTGCCTATGTAGGAACACTGCTTGCGACTGCTTCCATCACGGACCGCTATCTGGGGTATGTGAAGTCCATGCTCGAACATGGCACTGCGCTCAGAGAGGACTGGAGGATCGATGACAGGGATATGCGCAGCGGCTATATTGATGTGGAGAATCTGATGCAGATCCCCAAAGATATGCCTACGGCATTTGTGTGTAACTGTGATCTGACAGCAGGCAAGCTGATCAATAAGCTTCAGGCACAGGGGTATCGTGTTCCGGAAGATGTATCCGTGGTGGGATATGATAATTATATCTATCCGGGGATCTGTGATGTGGAGATCACGACATATGAGGTGGATCTGGGCGAGATGGCCAAACGCGCGGTCAGCGTACTGCTCGACAGAATGCAGGGACATGCCGGCCCAACAGGCACCCATATCGTGGAAGGACATCTGGTTGTCAAGGACAGTGTGCGGCGTAACAGGGAACCGGGAAAGTAGAAAATAAAGTGTAATAATATGAAGTGTAATAATATAGAATAAATTTGTTGACAAAGGAAACGGATTGTATTAATCTAACACTAACGCCGCTTGTTTTAGTCAGCCGGAAGGCTAAAAGTGAGCGCTAATAAACTGAGTAAAGGAGGTAAAAATTATGTTTAACAGTATCAGGAACGGCAGCAATGCACATACAAAATCAAAGTTAAACAGGATGAGAGACAAAATTACCTCCGCAGGCAGAAGGTCAATTTAGAAAAGGAACTATGACTAGATTGGTCAATATATGTTTGTAAGGCTTATTTAAGGGCTGTGGTAATTTTTACCACAGCTTTTTTTTGTGAATACGGAGTCTGCTTATGAGAGATAGCGGGGAAACGATTGCAAAATCATAAGAAAAATGCTCCGGCATGGAGGAAGAGATGAAAAAAATATCGAGTTACATATGGGAATACAGGTTTCCGTATCTGCTTGCGATCACGTCGCTATTGATTGCGGTTACACTTGACATGATTGCGCCGCGGCTGACGGCGCGGGTGGTGGACGATGTGATCGTAGGCGGTAATATCGGTGAACTGAAGTATCTGCTGCTGGGATTTCTTGGGATCGGACTGGGAAGGTGTGTCTTCCAGTATGTGAAGGAATACACTTTTGACAAGAACGGCGCGAAGATTTCGGGGGATATGAGACGGGATCTGTTCCGGCATATTCAAGGGCTCAGCGCAGATTTCTTTGATAAGACCAACACGGGCGAGTTGATGGCGCGGGTCAAAGAAGATATTGACCGTATCTGGGATGCGATGGGATATGTCAGTATGCTGTTGATCGAGGTAGTCTATCACACGGGTATTATTCTTGTGTGTATGTACATACTCAACTGGAAACTGGCGCTGATCCCGACGGCGGCGATGCTTCTGTGCGGTTCCTTTGCGGTTATCATGGAGCGCAGGCTGGGGCGGGTCTATGAGGAGATCAGCGAGGAAAATGCTGCGCTTAACACGGTGGCGGAGGAGAACCTGGCAGGCGTGCGCACGGTGAAGGCTTTCGCCAGAGAGAAGTTCGAGATCAGCAAATTCCTGTCTCACAATAAAAGATACTATGATTTGAATATGGAGCAGTCCAAGGTGTTTGTGCGATACTATCCCTGTTTTACCGTCGTAACGAAAGTACTGCCATTATTGACTATACTGGTTGGCGGAAAATTTGTCATTGACGGGGAGATGACGCTGGGGCAGATGACGGCTTTCGTGGAGTATTCTAATAATATTGTGTGGCCCATGGAGATGCTTGGCTGGCTGACCAACAGCTTCTCTGCCGCAGTGGCCTCCAATAAGAAGGTCAAGAAGATTTATGAGGAGAAGCCCAGTATTGTGGAAACGACCAATCCGGTCAATATCGAAAAAGTAGCCGGTAAAATCTGTTTTGACCATGTATCCTTCCATAAGGCCGACCAGTATGAGATTCTGCATGATATTTCATTTACGGTGGAGGCCGGCAGGACGCTCGGAATCATGGGTGCGACCGGTGCTGGCAAGACGTCCATCGTACAGCTTCTGCAGCGTATGTACGACGCTACGGACGGCGCTATCTACCTGGATGATGTGAACATTAAAGAACTGACGCTTCAGCAGCTCCGCACGAGTGTGAGCTTCGTGATGCAGGATGTCTTCCTGTTTTCGGATACGATCAACGATAATATTAAGCTGGGTAAGAAAGAGTACATAGACTTCAGGACGGTCAGAAAGGCCTCTACGCAGGCGCAGGCCAGCGGATTTATTGAACACATGGAGGAGGCTTATGACACCGTGATCGGCGAGCGCGGGGTAGGGCTGTCCGGCGGACAGAAACAGCGTATCAGTATCGCGAGGGCACTGGCGAAGAAGGACCCAGTGCTCGTGCTGGACGATTCCACGTCGGCGCTTGATATGGAAACGGAGCATCTGATTCAGCAGACACTGAAGACACTTGAGAATACGACTAAAATTATTATTGCGCACAGGATCAGCGCAGTGCGTCATGCAGACGAGATCATTGTACTGGAGGGCGGTGCGATTGCGGAACGGGGTACACATGAACAACTGCTGGCGGCTAGAGGACTCTATTATGAAACTTATGAGTCGCAGTACGGGGAGGTGAGAGATCATGGCAGTAAATTCCTATAAAGACGATGAACAGAGTGTGGAGCGCGGCAAAGCGCAGACTCTGATGAGGCTGTTTCGCTATCTGTTTGCTTACAAATGGCAGATCGTATTCGTATTGCTGATTATGGGATACGGTGTATTGATCAGTCTGGTCAATCCATTGATTATGGAGTATGCTATCGACGATCATATTGCAGCCGGGGACTTAAGCGGTCTGTACCGGCTTCTGGCGGTCGCGCTGGGAATCAATCTCCTGCTGGTTATAACAGTGAAGCTTCGCATGTATATCATGGCGAAGGTGTGTAATGAGATTCTGCTGACGATCAGACAGGAACTATATACGCATATTCAGAAGCTGGATTTTAAGTTTTTTGACAGCCGGCCGACAGGGAAGATTCTGTCGCGTATCATCGGCGATATCAATTCCCTTAAGGATGTACTGTCTAACTGTGTGACAACTCTGATTCCGGACGGCCTGACGGTCATTGCGGTGGTAGTGATTATGATCTGGAAGAATCCGAAACTGGCGCTTGCCTCTCTGATGACGATCCCGTTCATGGCGGCGGCGATTCTGTTTATCCAGGTCAAGGCGCATCCGCGCTGGCAGCTGTTTCGTAAGAAATCCGCGAATCTGAATGCTTTTATTCATGAGGACATGGCGGGTATGCGGGTCATCCAGAGCTTTCACGCACAGGGCGAAACAGAGGATACTTTTGACGTGCTGCTGAAAGAGCACCGGGTAAGCTTCTTCGATGCGGTACGTATGAGCGACGCGTTCGGATCGGTAATCGATCTGTCCTGGGGGCTGGGATGCATACTGCTGTATTACACGGGGATCATTGTGCTCGGGGTGGATCAGGTGTCCGTGGGAACGTTTATTGCTTTTGGAACTTATCTGAATATGTTCTGGCAGCCGATTCATAACATTAGTAATTTTTATAACCAGCTTGTGACGAATATAGCGGGGGCGGAACGGATTTTTGAGATACTGGATACGCCGCCGGCGATCGCGGATGACGAAGGTGTGGTGCAGATGCCGGCGATTCGCGGAGAAGTGACTTTCGCGCATGTGAATTTTTCTTATGATGATAAGGTGAAGGTTCTTGATGACGTGAGCTTTCGTGTGGCGCCCGGTGAGACGATTGCGCTGGTAGGGCCTACCGGCGCGGGCAAATCCACGATTGTCAATCTGATCAGCCGGTTCTATGATGTGCAGGACGGAGTGGTGTCGGTGGACGGGTATGACGTAAAGAAAGTCTCGATCGAGAGTCTGCGAAGGCAGATGGGCATTATGACACAGGATAATTTCCTTTTTTCGGGCACGATTAAAGACAACATACGCTACGGAAAACTGGATGCCACGGATGAGGAGATCGTAGCGGCTGCGAAGGCGGTTAATGCCCATGATTTCATTATGCGTCTGGAGAAAGGGTATGATACGGAACTCTCAGAGCGCGGCGGCGGACTGTCGATCGGGCAGCGGCAGCTTCTGGCTTTTGCCAGAACGATGGTATCCGATCCGGGTATTCTGATTCTGGACGAGGCAACTTCCAGCATCGATACGAAGACGGAACTGCTGGTGCAGGAGGGGATAGAACATCTGCTGGCGGGAAGGACATCTTTTGTCATTGCCCATCGGCTCTCTACGATTCAGAAGGCTGACCGCATCTTCGTGGTGGACGACGGCCGGATCATGGAGGAGGGAAACGCGCGGGAACTGATGGAGAAGAAGGGGCTGTATTATCAGTTGTATATGGCGCAGTTCTCGATATAGTTTTCGATATAAGGCGGGAGAACATAAGAAGAGCGAGGACGCTCGCATACTCATGCGCAGTGCTTTTGACGCTGATTATAGAGTACACCTGTAATCGGAAATATAAAATTGTACAAAAAAATATGGATATTTGTGGCAATGTGCTAATTTTAACGTTATTGTGTTGACAATGCCGCAAATTACTTTATAATTTAAGTGAGTTACTTAAATTATAAACATCGGGGGCATTATGGCAAAGGCAGTTAAGATGGCAGATATTGCCGCAATTATGGGAGTCAGTACGGTAACCGTGTCGAAGGCGCTGTCCGATCAGAAGGGCGTCAGCGAGGAACTGCGTATTAAGATTAAGAAGAAAGCGCAGGAGATGGGATACCGGACGGTCTCTTCTCTGAACCAGGAGCGGGCAAAGAAGAATGCGAGTTATACGATCGGCGTTATCGTAGCGGATCGTTTTCTGGATAAATATGAATCCTTCTACTGGACATTGTATCAGGATGTGGCTACCGCCGCAGTACAGCGGGGATGTTTTACCATGCTGGAGGTGCTGCAGAGCGAGGATGAGAACAGGATGATCATGCCCAAGCTGCTGCAGGAGAGAAAGACAGAGGGACTTGTGATTATCGGGCGCCTGAAGAAAGATTATCTGGAGCGTCTGCTGGAATATGCGTCGGTGCCGGTGTTCTTTCTCGATTTCTATGATCGGGACGGAAAGTGTGATGCTGTCGTTTCCAACAGTTTCTTCGGGATGTATGTCATGACGAATTATCTGTTTGACATGGGGCATCGTGAGATCGGGTTTGTAGGCAATGTGCTTGCCACGGACAGTATTACGGACCGGTATTTCGGATATATGAAATCGCTGTACGAACACGGTGTGGATGTGAATAAGGAATGGATTTTAAATGACAGAGATCCGGAGACGGGAAGATCGGACGAGGGATTTACGATCAGGCTGCCCGAGCGTATGCCGACGGCATTCGTGTGTAACAACGACGCGGCGGCGGCCATGCTTGTGCAGACGCTGGAACGCGCCGGATACCAGGTGCCGCAGGACATATCGGTGGTGGGCTATGATAATTATCAGCCGCCGGGGCTGTGCGACGTGGGAATTACAACCTATGAGGTGGATATGAAGGAGATGGCGAGACGCACCGTCAAGAATATGATCCGTAAGATATCCGGTGACCATTATAGACAGGGCGTGTATATCGTGAACGGCAGACGGCTGTGCAAGGAAAGCGTTGCGAAGCGCAGCTGAGAGCGCCGGAACAGACGGCAGCTGCAGGGTAAGCCGGCACAGCACAGAATAACAATTTATATGGATACAAACAGGGGTTAAAGTACAGGCTGACCGGCCTTACTTTAACCCCTGTTCGCATCCCGGTAAGCCTGCGGCGTCATGCCGGTTTCAGATTAATAAAATGATTAGTATTTTCAAAACCCACATCGAGCGAAATCTCGTGAATCCGTTTGTCTGTGGTCAGAAGCAGGTGTGTGGCGGCTTCCAGTCTCCGCAGATTCAGATACCGCACGGGCGGTGAACCGAACGCTTTGGAAAATTCATGGCATATGCGGTACTTGCTGATATGATATCTTTGCTCCAGGTCATCCAGACGGAGCGGATCGGCAAAATGCGTATTCAGATATTGCCGGATCTCGGAAAGATAAGGCGCGCATTTGTCTTCTGCCGCTTTAAGCTGCCATGCATCAATGAACAGGTCGGTCAGGATTCCGTGCAGGAGAGCGGCGTCGGTAAGTTTATTATGCAGATTTGCATCCGGACCGCCGGAAAGCAGCCGGTTCATGCCGCTGAGCACAGGAGAATGCGTGGAGGACGGCCCGAATGTGTGCAGCAGGAAACCATCGAAGGGAACCAGAGAGTCCAGTGTGGCAAGAAGACTGCCGCGCACCAGAAAAAGGCTGATCCGCCAGGGGAACTGCACCGCCTCTATTATATAGGAAGAGACAGAACAGTCCATATACAGAAAAGTGCCCTCTGTCAGGGTATGCACCTTCCGGCCAAGGAGCAGGCTGCCGCTGCCGGTATGCGTATAGAGCAGCATGTGGCAGTCCATCTGTTCGCAGGCAAGCCGGTAGACCGCAGGAAATTCGATGGTACCGCCGCACAGAATAGTGGGCAGCGTGTTCGCGGTCGTTTCCATAAGTTCATAGAAGGAGCCGACGAAAGCCTCCACCGGAAACTCCGGTGTCAGAGGCGGTTTGACAGATATGGAGTTGGTAAAGGTTTCCCGAAATGTCATATGAACTCCTTCAGACGGCTTTATGATCCGATTTATTATCCTGCATATTTTCTGGTTTGTTATGAACAGATATTATGTATACAATGATAATGCTTAATATTAAGCTACCTCAACCTTATAATTTAATACTTCAAATGTCAATGTGGATATGAAAGTACGTTATAAATTTGTGAAAGTGCACAAAAATAAATGTTAAAAATTGTATAAATAGAAGAAAAGTACAAATACAGCAATAATGGTATATAAAGAGCAATAATAATTGATGATTAAAAAATAAAGTGATGTATACTTAATTTAAAGTTAATCAATTAACTAACTGCTCTTAAAACAGAGCACAATAAAAGGAGGATACTTATTATGAAACTGAAGAAAGTATTAGCACTTACTTTAGCAGCAGCTATGACATTCTCGTTAGTAGGATGCGGCGGCGAAGATGCGGCAACAGACGCACCTGCAGCAGACACATCCGCTGATACTGAGACAGAGGCGCCTGCAGCTGACGCTGAGACAGAAGCACCCGCAGCCGATGATGCGGCAGACGACACAGCTGCACCCGCAGCAGGACTTTCTTATGCGGCAATTACGCTTGGCGAGGATTATGAGGACATCACGACAACGATCAAGTTTATCCATCACAAGACAGACCGTGAGGATGACGGTACGATGGCTGATCTGGTAAGCAAATTCAATCAGATGTATCCCAACATCACAGTTGAGACAGAAGGCATTACAGATTATCAGGAAGACGCGCTTCTTCGTCTCTCCACAGGCGACTGGGGTGATGTAATGTTTATCCCGGCTGTTGACGCGGCAGACCTTCCTTCCTACTTCGTTCCTTACGGCACGGTAGATGAGATGAGCGAGCTTGTGAACTTCGCGGATCAGTGGAAAGATACGGCAGGCAACTGCTACGGTATCGGTTACATGGGTAATGCACAGGGTGTTCTTTATAATAAGAAAGTATTTGCTGACGCAGGCGTTACAACACTGCCGAAGACTCCCGATGAGTTCATCGCAGCGCTGCAGGCAATTAAAGACAATACAGACGCTATTCCGCTGTACACCAACTACGCGGCAGGCTGGACCATGGGCGGTCAGTGGGACGCTTATCTCGGCGCTATCACAACAGGTGACGAGACATGGTTAAATCAGAAATTCGTTCACACGGCAGAGCCTTTCAAGGATAACGGCGACGGCACAGGCGCATACGCTCTGTACAAGATTCTTTATGACGCAGTTGCACAGGGTCTGATTGAGGAAGATTACACGACAACTGACTGGGAAGGCTGTAAGGGCATGATCAATAACGGCGAGATCGGCGCAATGGTACTTGGTTCCTGGGCAATCGCACAGATGAAAGCGGCAGGCGAGAATCCGGATGATATCGGTTATATGCCTTTCCCGATCACTGTCGGCGGACAGCAGTACACAACAGCAGGTCCTGACTACTGCTTCGGTATCAATGTAAATGCAACAGACGACAACAAGGCAGCGGCAATGACATTCGTTAAGTTTATGGTTGAAGAGTCCGGCTGGTGTGATTTTGAAGGCGGTTACCCGATCTCCAAGACAGCTCCTACTTCCTTCGTATTCGACGGCGTTAACGTAGTGACAAACGTAACGGCTCTGACAGGTGAGGAAGATATCATGAACGAGATGAATGCTGAATCCGAGCTTTCTTTCAACGCAGGCGGCGACGCTAAGATTCAGGCAATCGTAGAGGCAGCAGCTACAGGTTCCCAGAGCTTTGAAGACATCATGGCAGACTGGACAGCGAAGTGGAATGCAGCACAGGAGGAACTCGGTGTAGAGGTTTCCTATTAATAAAATAGAGATATCGATCAGTAGCTTCATAAAGGCTTCATGTAGGTATTAATGGCATTTGAGCCGGGGAGAGAACGATTACCCCGGCTCGAATTATCAGGAGGATAGCATATGGCGGCACAGGCAAACAGAGTGGGAACACACAAAAAGACTTTCCCGCAGTGGTTAAGGAGCAGGAAAGGGCAGCAGGCGATCATTATTGTTGCATTTATGATCATTCCGCTTGCATTGTTATTTACGTTTACATACCTTCCGTTCGGGGAAATGGTTGGCTACAGCTTTATGAAAATGAAGTACATCGGCAAGAGAGAGTTTGTGGGCTGGAAGAATTATGCCAGTGTATTCAGCAGAAAAGACTGTTTCAGCGCTTTGAAACTGAGTCTGTACTATATGGGCGGTTCCATTGTACAGCTTGTACTTGCGCTTTATCTGGCGACAGTTTTAAGTTTCAAGGTAAAGGGCGGTAATATTTTTAAGGGATTCATGTTTTTCCCGTATCTGATCAATGGTATCGCGATCGGTTTTATCTTTAAATTCTTCTACACCAGAGGATTTGTATTTGATACCGTACTGCAGTGGTGCGGGTTTGAATTGGATAACCTGCCTTATTGGTTAAAAGACCAGAGCATTAACAATATATCCCTCGTGGGAACATCTGTCTGGCGTTATTTCGGACAGAATATGGTACTCTTTATCGGTGCGATCATGTCGGTGGATTCCGAACTGTATGAGGCGGCGATGCTGGACGGAGCCAATCGCTTCCAGCAGTTCATCTATATTATTCTGCCGAGCATCAAGACGATCGTTACCCTGAACGTAATCTTGTCCATCACCGGTTCCCTGAGCGCATTCGAGCCGCCTTACGTTATCACGGACGGAGCGAACGGAACGGGAACGTACTTCATCGTTATGCACCAGATCGCGCATACGCAGCAGAAGGTTGGTCTGGCGTCGGCGATGGCGGTGGTACTGCTTTTAATTATTTTCGCGGCAACGATCCTGCAGAAGCTCTTCTTCAAGTATGTCTTTAAGAACTCGGAGGACGAGGACTTTAACGCAACCAAGCGCCGCGACAGGAAACTTGCAAAACAGATGGCGAGAAAGGCAGGGAGATAAATGACAGCATTACAGAAAATCGGTAAATTTTTACTTACTTTCTTAAAATATTTTTCACTGGTATTCTTTGCTTTTGCAGCGGTTCTGCCGATCGTGTCCTGCGTGATCACGGCGTTTAAGACAGAGACCGAGTACGCGCAGACCAACGTTATGGAGATGCCGGGCAGCTGGCTGAACTTTAAGAACTTCGTGGATGCGTTTACAAGAGCGAACATGGGAAGGGCTTTTGTCAACTCTAGCATTATACTGGTCAGCGTACTGCTGGTATCTGTGCTGATCGGTACTTCGCTGGCATACGTGCTCAATCGGTTCCAGTTTCCGGGCAACGGTATCATCAGGAGTCTCTTCCTGTTCGCGACGCTGCTTCCCGGTGTGGCGATGCAGATCGCGGTATATGAGATCATGTTCAAACTGGGACTGATCAACTCGCTGGCAGGCTATATCATCATGATGTGCGGTACGGATGTCATAGCGATCTATATTTACATCCAGTTCTTCGAGAACATAAGCGTATCGCTGGATGAGTCGGCGATCATAGACGGTGCATCCTACTTCAAGATCTACTATAAGATTCTGCTGCCGCTTCTGCGTCCGGCGATCGTTACGGCATGTATCTTAAAGGGCGTGGGCACTTACAACGAGTACTACTGTGCCAATCTGTATCTGCAGAACAAGAAATTATATCCGACGGTGGCGACTTCGCTGTACACCTTCGTAGGACCGCTCGGAAGCCAGTACAATCTGATCTGTGCAGGTGTTATCATTTCCCTCCTGCCGGCGCTCATTGTATTCATTCTCTTCCAGAAGCAGATTTACAGCGGTATGACAGCAGGATCGGTAAAGGGTTAAGGCTTTTCGTTGTGAATTTGAACAAAAAATATTTTTTATTTAAGTCAAGATGACAGTTTTGAGCAATGGCTGTTGACATTGTTACGAATTACTTTATAATTAAATCAAAGTTACTTATTTTACTCGTTTTTAAACCATAAAATTAAGTTTAAAAACGAGTAAAATAATAAATAAAGAAATTAGCGGAACGTAATGGAAACGATAATTGCGAGGGGAGACGATAAGCGATGATGGTAGAAGAGATCAGAAACCACCTGACCGATTGCATCATTCCTTTCTGGAAGGGGTTAAGAGATGATGAATACGGCGGTTATTACGGATACATGGATTATGATCTGCAGGTAGACCGCAGGGCGGTGAAAGGGTGTATTTTGAACAGCCGTATCACGTGGTTTTTTGCGAATGCGTATCTGACCCTGCATGATGAAGCCCTGCTTGAGGAAGCAAGGCACGGTTATGAGTTTATGCAGAAGTACTGTGTGGACCGGGAGAAGGGCGGTGTGTTCTGGTCGGTTGCTCATGACGGGACACCGGAGGACACGACGAAGCATACTTATAATCAGGCTTTTTCTATTTACGCACTGTCTTCCTATTATGATGCTTCGAAGGATGAAAACGCGCTTAAGACGGCGATGGCATTGTTCCGGATCATCGAGGAGCGGTGTATGGATGAGATCGGTTATAAAGAGGCTTTCGACAGAGAGTTTCGGGAGATCGAGAACGACAAGCTGTCCGAGAACGGTGTGATTGCCGAGAAGACGATGAATACGCTTCTACATGTGTTTGAGGCATATACGGAGCTGTACCGTGTGAGCGGCGACTCCGATGTGAAGAAGCGTCTGGAGTGGATTCTGGATACGATTGCAGATAAGATCTATAATCCTGAGCTGCACAGACAGGAAGTGTTCTTTGACAGGGAGATGCATTCGATTCTGGATCTGCATTCTTACGGACACGATATCGAGACGGCATGGCTGATTCGCAGAGGTACGGATGTTTTAGGGGAGAAGGTATATGAAGATAAAATGCTTCCGATTATACTTGACTTAACCAGTCAAGTATACAGGGTGGCTTTTGACGGACATTCTTTTGCGAATGAGTGTGAGAAAGGCGTGGTTGATGAAAACCGTATCTGGTGGGTACAGGCCGAAGCGGTTGTGGGATTCCTAAACGCTTATGCACTGGCGCCGGAGCATACGGAATACAGAGACGCTGCCAGAGCGGAGTGGGAATTTATCAGAGACCATGTGGTAGACCCGAGAGCAGGGTCCGAGTGGTTCTGGGATGTGAACAGCGAAGGGCAGTCTGTGAGCGGCAAACCCATCGTGGAACCATGGAAATGCCCGTATCATAACGGCAGGATGTGTCTGGAAGTGATCAGAAGAGGGATTGATCTGTAATTATGATGGTGTGCAGACGGAAAAGTAAATGATATAAAGTGGCAGGCTGTTTCCGGCGCCTGCGCAGCTGAGAGCAAATGGAGAAGGTCATATCATGGAGGAAAACAGTCATGTTACATGCGAATTATTATGTAGAGTTAGAGAAATACAATAAACTGATTAACAGGAAAAATGTGAAATCAGACATTTACAACGGAATCTATGACAGATACGAGTATCCGGTGCTGACAAGAGAGCATATTCCGCTTGCCTGGAAGTACGACTTGAACCCGGAGACAAATCCTTATTTCATGGAGCGTCTCGGTGTCAATGCGGTCATGAATTCCGGCGCTATTGAGTTGAACGGCAGGTTTTATCTGGTAGCCCGTATCGAGGGGAATGACAGGAAGTCTTTCTTCGGTGTGGCTGAGAGTGATAACGGGATCGACGGATTCCGGTTCTGGGATTATCCGATCCTGCTGCCTGATACCTGTCCTGAGGAGACGAATGTGTATGATATGCGTCTGACGAAGCACGAGGACGGCTATATCTACGGGGTGTTCTGTTCGGAGAGTAAGGATAAGACGGTGAACGATCTGTCTGCGGCGGTGGCGGCAGCCGGTATCGTGAGGACAAAAGATTTAAAGAACTGGGAGCGGCTGGATAATCTGACGACACTGCGTTCCCCGCAGCAGAGAAATGTGGTGCTGCATCCGGAGTTTGTAAACGGCAGATATGCGTTCTACACAAGACCGATGGACGATTTTATCGACACCGGTTCCGGCGGCGGTATCGGCTTCGGGCTGTGCGATGATATTACCCATGCGGTGATCGACGAGGAGAAAATGACTTCGCTGCGCAAGTATCATACCATTACGGAGGCGAAAAACGGCGCGGGTGCAACGCCCATCAAGACCGATAAGGGATGGATACACATCGCGCACGGCGTGCGGAATACGGCGGCGGGGCTTCGCTATGTGATCTATGCGTTTGCCACTGACTTAAACGATCCGTCCAAAGTGATCGCGGAACCTTCGGGCATGCTGATCGGGCCCAGAGAGTGGGAGCGCGTCGGCGACGTATCCAATGTGGTATTTACAAATGGCGCGATTGCGAGAGAGAACGGCGATGTGTATATCTACTATGCGTCCAGCGATACGAGAATGCATGTGGCGACCACCACGATCGATAAGCTGATCGATTATGTGTTCCATACACCGAACGATCCGCTGCGGTCTGTGGAGTGTGTCGCACAGAGATGCGATCTGATCAGGAAGAACATGGAATTTCTGGCAAAACAGTGAGATGAGTCATAAAGCAACGGAATGCTGCGGCATTTATGTCTATGATGTAATAAAGAAAACGAAAGGGCGAAAGGAGCAAGTTACAAAATGAGTGAGGTAAAGATGATCAGTCCTGCTGTAAAGAATGTGCCGTGGCAGGAGAAGCCGGAAGGCTTAAAAGGCGCACCGATCTGGCGTTACAGTGATAATCCCGTGATCGGCAGAAATCCGGTGGAGGGCGTTGCAAGAATTTTTAACAGTGCTGTAATGCCTTACGGAGATGAGTTTATCGGCGTGTTCAGAGGAGAACAGACAAACGGTATACCGTATATCTATCTGGGACACAGCAAGGATGCGATCCACTGGGACATTGAAAAGGAGAAAATTCCTTTCAAGGATGAGAACGGCAATGATTTCATGCCTGTCTATGCATATGACCCCCGTCTTGTGAAGGTGGAGGATACCTATTATATTATCTGGTGTCAGGATTTCTACGGCGCGTCCATCGGTATGGCGAAAACCACGGATTTCAAGACGTTCACCAGACTGGAGAATCCTTTTATTCCGTTTAACAGAAATGCGGTACTGTTCCCGCGGAAGATAAACGGCAAATTCATGCTTTTAAGCCGTCCTTCCGATTCCGGACACACGCCGTTTGGCGATATCTTCTTAAGCGAGAGTCCGGATATGGTATATTGGGGCAGACACAGACATGTGATGGGCAGAAGCTCTGAGTGGTGGGAGTCCGTGAAGATCGGCGGCGGCGCCGCTCCGATTGAGACGAGTGAAGGCTGGCTCCTGTTCTATCACGGTGTGAGCGGAACCTGTAACGGATTCGTGTATTCCATCGGCGGCGCGATTCTGGATCTTGATAATCCGTCCAAGGTGCTCTACAGATGTGAGAACTTCCTGCTGACACCGGAAGAATGGTATGAAGAGAGAGGATTCGTGCCTAATGTATGCTTCCCCTGCGCGACCATTCATGATTCCGAGAGCGGTAAGATTGCATTGTACTATGGGTGCGCGGACAGTTATGTGGGACTCGCGTTCACGAAATTAGACGAGATCGTGGACTATATCAAGACGCACAGTCATGTGACGGAGGCTGATACTGAAATCGGACTCAGATAGAAGAGAACCGGAGTATACTGTGTAAAGTCAACATAAAAGTGCCGGCAGATGTACGGGGATACCGTATGACTGCCGGTGTATTTTTGTCGAAATCCCTTGTGGGATGCAGGAAACAATGATACAATAGCAATAGTCGGCGTGGGATACGGTTAGATCGGAGGGAGAGTTCGATGGATAAGAAGGAATTAACAGAGAGCACAATGGAGACAGAAGCGAAGCAGGCGGTTGTGCAGAAAGAAGCGGTGCCCGAGGTTGTTTTGCAGTATCGGGAGTATGAAGTGGATATGAAGACTGTGACGGATCGGGTCAAGGCACATTATTTTGCAAAGGGCTATCAGAAAGATTCTATTGAAGATATACAGATCTATGTGAAACCGGAAGATTTCACGGCCTATTATGTCATTAACGATGGTGTTGTCGGCAAAGTAAATCTGTTTTAAGACATGTCATATTGAGAAAAGCGGCGGTCTGCTTCGGCAGGCCGCTTATTTGATTTTGTACATACGGTATAGGAAATTTCTGCGCTTATTCGAGTCCGCGAAGCGGATCTCGCAAAGTTATTTGCGAAGCAAATTACTTTTTTTACGCGGATGAAAGTTGAGCAGAACAACGGCGGTTATGATGCACAGGATTCCCGCTACGGATGATACGGTCATGTATTCATGAAAGACGACTACCCCGATCAGTGTGGCTGCCATCGGTTCCACGGTTGCGAGGATGGCCGCACGGCTGGCTTCTACCTGCTCCAGTCCCAGTGTATAGAGTAAGAAAGGAATCACTGCGGTGACTATTCCGGTCAATACAATAAGGAAACACAGGTACGGTTTGCGTGTGCAAACCGTTATTTTATACCATAAATCGGGTAATGAGCAGAAAAACAAAGACCCGATCGCAGCGGTCACGAAAGTGTATGCAGTGACTGTGAAGGTCGAATATCTGCGCAGTGCAATCGTGCCCAGGATACTGTAGAGACCGTAGCCGAGTCCGGCCCCGAGACCGGTCAGAATGCCGGCGGGGGTGACACTGCTTTCGCCGGAACCGAATCCGGAGACGAAGATACAGCCGAGAAAGGAAGCACCGAGGGCGAGCAGTTTGCGCGCCGTCATCTTCTCGTGGAAGAGAAGGAGCGATAACAGCATAACCCAGATCGGTGAAGTGTAGAGCAGGATTGCGGCCATTGACAGAGTCATCATGCGGATCGCAGTGAAGTAACAGGTTGTGAAGAAGAGTACGCTGCCGAATCCGAGTCCGAGAAAGATCGGGATATCTTTTGGCCGGATCCGGAATCCCCCGGGATCTTTGAGGCATAATATGAGCGTAAAGCCCAGGGCAGCGACGCTCAGCCGGAGACTGACGATCTGGATCGAAGTGAATCCGGCCAGATCGGTCAGTCCGCGGACGAAGATTCCCATGCTTGCCCAGAAGACAGCGGCAGATATAATAAGAAGCGTTCCGTTTGGTTTATGATTCGTGTTCATAGCAGGTTCCTCTTTATTCCTATTGATAATATATTCTTTTACGGCTTGTCCATTTTATCATGTGAGAACGGATATGACAATCAGGGAAACTACTCTTTATATGATCTGTTATGAAGTGATTCCATAGTGTACAGCGTTATATATAATGAAGAAGTAAAAAAAAGAAAATATAGGTTGACAAATAATATTATATAGCATATAGTATGTGTAGAAACAATATTATACAACATATAATATTGTATAAATAAACAATATTATAATGCCCAATACATATAGAAGGATCAGAAGTTTTATGAATTGGACAGGAATGGATACTTCATTATGAGATATGTAAAAAGCAGGAAAGGAGTTTATCGCATGGTTTTTAACACGGGTGCGGCATTGCTTGATGCGATCGTGCTGGCGGTAGTTTCCAGTGAGACGGAAGGGACATACGGCTACAAGATCACGCAGGAAGTGCGGCAAGTTATTGAGATTTCAGAATCTACGTTGTATCCGGTGCTCAGAAGACTGCAGAAGGATGAATGCCTGGAAGTCTATGACATGGAATGCGCGGGCAGAAACAGACGTTATTATAAGGTGACGGAGAAGGGAAGAGCGCAGCTCAATCTGTATATCAGTGAGTGGTATCGGTATTCTGCCAGATTAAACAGTATCTTTGAGGGAGGATTGAATCATGAATAGAGCAGAATTTATGAGGCGTCTGACAGAGCTTCTCGGCGATGTCTCACCGATGGAGCGGGATGAGGCTATTCAGTATTACAACGACTATTTTGACGATGCCGGCGCGGAGAATGAGGGCGGCGTCATCGCATCGCTGGGTACGCCGGAGGAACTGGCGAGAACGATCAAGGCAGGCTTAAACGACGGCGGCAATGCCGGTGAATTTACGGAGTCCGGTTTCAGTGGATATACACAGGCGCACAGGGACGAAATCATGAAAACCGGAGAGACGGCCGGCAGTGCAGGAGCGTCCGGAAACACAGGGAAAGAGCAGGATATAAACCGGAATGCTGCGGCAGGTAGCGGCGCACAGGCAAAAAGCGCTTATTATCAGGGCGCATACTATCAGCGAAGCGGCAGTGACAGCGTTTACGGCGGCAGAGAAGATACCAGAAGACATGAAAATCCGTATGAACGGACGAATACCGGCAATACGGCCAACCAGGGTAACGGCAATTTTGCAGGCAGCACTGCGGGCGGCGGGTATGAACAGCCGAAGAAAGACATGTCGGGAGGAACGATTGCGGCGATCGTGATTCTGGCGGTGCTTACTTCGCCGGTGTGGATCGGACTGCTGGGCGCTTTCTTTGGCGTGGCGGTTGCTTTGCTTGCGACATTATTCGGGATCTTCATAGCATTCCTGGGTTTGGGCGTCGCATTGATCGTAGCTGCGGTTGCGCTCCTGATTACGGGATTTGCGCTGTTATTCACAGTGCCGGTGGGCGGTATATGCGTACTGGGCGCCGCGCTGATCGTGTTTGCCTTCGGGCTTGTGTGCGTGTGGCTGATGGTGTTAATGGCGGGGACTGCAATACCGGCGTTTATCAGAGGCGTTGTTTCCCTTTGTAGGAGATTGTTTGGCAGAGGAGGTGCGAGAGCATGAAAACAGGAATGAGCAGATTTACGAAAGGCTGTCTGGTGACGGCGCTGGTTACTTTTATCATAGGCTGTCTGCTGTGCGGCGTGGGAGCGCTGCTTGGCGGGTTCGGATTACTTCGCGGAACGGATATTGAAGGAATCACGGGAATTCCTTTCCGGGTGTATCAGCATGACGGCGGCGGTATAGAATTCGGTTTTATGAATTACGGCTGGGACGATGGGGTTGACTGGTCGCATTATGAGAAGTGGAGCCGTGTCGGCAGGAATGACGGGGAAATACAGCTTGACCTGACCGCAGATACACTGCGCAGTCTCTATATTGAACTGGGTGCATGCGAACTGCATATCGTGCCCTCTAAGTATGAACAGGTGGGCATCGAGGTGAAGGGGAATACGAAATATTTCCGGTATCTGGTAGAGAACGGTGACACGCTGCGGCTGATGCACAGGACGGGCCGCGGTGTATGGAACTGGGCAGATCACAAAATCACCACGGATACCAAAGTATATCTCTATCTGCCGGACGGCACCATGCCGGATTACATGGAGATTGAGATCGGGGCAGGCAGTATGGAGTCAACAGCTCTGCAGGCACGTGAGGCAGACCTGGATGTAGGCGCCGGCATCTGTAACATCGCAGACCTTGCAGTGGCGCAAAAGATAGATCTGTCAGTCGGTGCGGGCCGGATCACATTAGACTCGCTGGAGGCAGGAGAACTGGATATCGATGTGGGTGCGGGAGAACTGCAGGTAAACGGCGGCTGCATTGAGCGGGATGTGGAAATTAATCTAGGCATGGGCAATGCGGAATTGTACGGAC
>ERZ777011.1048-NODE-1048-length-33844-cov-3.818610_pt1 | contig 33844 bp, 34 predicted proteins | sample MGYA00374964_ERZ777011 | MGnify/ENA primary metagenome ERZ777011 (study PRJEB29310, sample SAMD00008975) | mouse gut metagenome | study: EMG produced TPA metagenomics assembly of the Metagenome analysis of fecal microbiota from mouse which was promoted...
GAAGGTTCGAATCCTTTAGTCAGCACAATTTAAAAGTCCTAACCTAATGGTTAGGACTTTTTTGTTGAGCTTTTATCTTAGTATAATGAAAATATAGACATATATTATCTGGTAAATTGATATTTCAAAAAAGGTAAAAGCAGATGAAACTAAATAACAATTTCCTGGCTCGGTATAACCATAGTATGGACTTTGGCGAATATAAAGATGGAAAATTAGCTAGCTATGTAATGGTCAATGAATTTGAAAGTAGAATTTTTGCTAAAAAAGTGAAAATGGGTGGAGTTGGTTACGTAGCTTCATATCCAGAAAATCGCGGTCAAGGTGATATTAATCGCTTGATAAAGGAAATTATTTTGGAAGTGTACAAGCAGAACTACGCTATTTTCTGAAAGTTTTATCGACGTTATGGCTATGAAAATGTCAGAATCCAGCTTACTAGGCGAATTTTTCCCAGAGCAGGAAGGTTTAAAAGTTCAGATTTTACCTTATATGATGACTCGAATAATTAATATTGAACAAGTATTAGACGCTTTACACTTAATTAATACTGGCAAAATTAATATCGAAATAACTGATGATGAAATAGTTACTGAAAATAATGGGACTTGGGAGATTGATCAGATAAACAAAGAAATCAAAGTGAGAAAAACTAAAAGATCCTGATTATAGCGGCTCTTTAACTAATTGGACAAAAGTTTTATTAGGTCATTTAACTTTGAAACAAGCTGTTCGATTAGGATTTATTAAGGAACATCATCTAGTAGATAATGATTTTATAAAGGGTGAAGTTTCGTTTTATGATTACTTTTAATCAAAAGTAGATTTTCTGTCATTAGAAGCAGAAAATCTATTTTTTCTTATAACCGGCAATGTCCCAATCTGTAAAAGTATAATCTAACTTCTTCCCATAATATTTTTCATATGCTGCTTTCTTTTGGAGGTAGTCAACTTTACGCATTTTTTCTATATTTTGAGCAAGTGAGAGTTTGGGATCAGGATAAATAGTAGGTAGAACATGAAGAATCCAACGTGTTTTGTTAAATTCAGGATGCAGTTTTTCTTGCTTGTTAGTGTCCTTGATTTCTACAAAGCATGAAATAATTGGAACATTCATTTTAGCTGCATAATAATAGGCACCTTTTTGCAGAGGACGAGGTTTTCGATAATTAAGCCATAGCTCTTGTTCTGGATATACAACAACCCAGCGATTTTTCTTAGAAAAAATCTTGTTTAGGTGTTTTGGCAGTTCACGTCCTAAATAGCGAAAACTAGCAGTTACGGGAATGCTATCAATATTCCTCATTAAAAAGCCAATCCAGTTTGGTAGTTTTAAATTAGTATCTTCGATAACAAAATATAATCGCTTGTGATACTTCATAGCAAGCCGTTTAAGGGGAAGACAATCAAATTGATTATAGTGATTACAGGTTACAATAGCTGAAGAAAGCTTGCCAAGAGATTTAGGATTATTAACTTTGGTATTTAAAGTTAAAAGAGGCGTTCCGATGTTAAGGATTCCGCGTGCAAGTATATTAATAGCTTTAGAAAAGAGTCTATTATGATTAGCCCAAAATTTTTCTACTAATTTTAGGCGATCTTTTTTACTTAAAACTGGATCATCTGGTTCAACTTTTGCGTTAAATTTTTTCTCCTTAACACATCTTTTAATATTAAAAATAACCTCTTGCCGTTTTTTACCAATAATCATAACTAGTTCTCCAAATTTTTAGGGTAGATTCCAAGCTCTATTTTATTTATTTTGTTTTTTAAAACCAAATATTATCCCACTTATCTTCATTCATGCTAAGCTAAGGTGAAAGAATAAAATATAAAAGGAGGAATCCCTAAATGAAAGTAGGTATTATTGGTGCTTCTGGAATGGCAGGAAGTGCTATTTACAAATTAGCTAGTGAAAATAAGGATCTAGAAGTTACAGGTATTGTTAGAGATAAAGAAAAGGCTGAGAGAGTTCTTGGTAAAGATGCTCACCTTTTAATTGGCGATGTTTTAACAATGGATGATAGCTTACTAGAAAACTTTGATGTAATTGTTGATGCCTTTGGTACAACTCCTGAAAAGGCAAAGGATCAAGTAAAGCTAGCAACTAAACTATGTGAGTTAGCTAAGAATAAAGACATCAGAATCATCTTTATCTTAGGCGCAGGTAGTCTTAGAACTGGAATTGATAACCACTTGGTAGTGGAAGATATTAAGAAGTTGACTGGTTCAGAAAACTGGATTAATACTCCTCAAGAGCAATTAAACGAATTAAACTACTTGAAGCAAGTTGAAGATGTAGATTGGCTGGGAATTTCACCAGCATTGACCTTTGAAGCAGGTCCAGAGGCGGCAGGTTATATGCTAGGTAACAATACTCTTCTCTTTAATAACAACAATGAATCTAAGGTAACTTCTGGAACAATGGCTCGCTTGGTTGTAAATGAAATTGTTCATCCAAAGCACCATAAAGAAAGAATTACTTTAGTTGATGAATAAAAAATAACCGTTATAACGTATTATGTAATTAAGTTAATACATTCAAAATTAAAAATAATTTTTTAGAACCGAGTCGTTAAGATTGGGTTCTTTTTGTGTCAAACAAAGGAAAAATATATTTTATGTGACATGAAATATATTTGATTTTGCTATAATTATTTAAGCGACTATTATCTCCTCTCCTGTGAAAGGAGGTGAGTCTATTGAAGGATTTTTTGACTTTGGTTGTAGCTCCAATGCTTGTGGAAATAGTGAAATCACTATTCGATCATTGGTTGGATGATCGGCATGACAACAAAAAGCATTAATAGTCGCTTTTACTCAACCCTCAACGTTTGATAGGTTGCGTCAAACGATAAAAAAAGCATTACCTTTTGTAGCGATTAGGTAATGCTTTTTGAGTCTATTAAATTTTAGATTTTTTGACTTGTTGCATGTTAAGTATAACACGAAGTAGTGATAATATAAAAGTATAGTAAAAATATTGAATAAAAATAAGCCGTTATAACGTATTACGCTATAACGGTTTTATTGTGCAATTTTTAATTATTAGCAACTAATGAACGGTAGAAGTTAGCCTTAGTTTGACGGTAGTAAGGAGTAATCCAGATGAATCCAATACCAAAAGTAATAATACCAAGTAAGCCCCAGCCAATGAAGCTTAAGTCTAAAACGAATAAGTCCATCTTGTGTCCGTCCATTAAATGGCGACTTTCAGTAATCGCTTCAGTTGCTCCGATATTAGTTTGTCCAGCAGCAAATTTATCTTTTAAAATGTATGGTGTCATGGCATAAGAATATCCCTTGATGAAGTCAGGGATAATGAGGGCGAAGAACCATAAAGTAATAAAAAGATTAGTCATAAAAAGAGTAAACAAACTATTCTTGAAACGTCCATTGCTGTAGGCACTGAAAATACCAGCATACCAAGGCTCTTTCTTTCCTGTTTCAATGAAATCTAGGATAGTATAAGCAACTCCCCATAAAATTAAGCCACCGATTAATCCGACAATAAATGTCGAAAGATCATATCCAGGTTTATAGCCTTGAATTATTGCTTCATTAGTTATAGCGAACGATTGAGTAGGTAAAATCTTTTCCAGTCCAGATCCAACGATTAATATCCAGGATAATAGCGTTAAATAACCAGGCAAAAATAGTTAGACAAATAGCCCAGCCCCAATTGCCACGTAATTGATCTTTGGATGCTTGTTTCATTTGTGCACGTGTCATAATTGCTTTTCCCCGATAATATATTAAATATACACCCATCTTATCATATATCTAAAAGACTAAATAAAATTAAAATTTATGAACATCTGCTATAATCAATAATACTAACTTAAATCGAAGAAGGGCTGCTAATGAAATATAAACAATTAATTTTTGACGTTGATGATACTTTGATTGACTTTGCTGCTACGGAAGACTCATCCCTGCACGCATTGTTTAAATCACATCAGCTGTCTCTTTCTTCTGACTTGCAAAAGCAATACCATACTTACAATCAAGGACTTTGGCGCAGACTTGAATTGGGTGAAATTACTTATGAAGAATTAAGCGAGATGACATTTCATGACTTTATTAAGGAACATTTCGGTCTAGAAGTAGATGGAAATGAATGGATGAATGAATACCGCTCTTACTTTGGTGAAGCTCATCAGTTGCTGCCAGGTGTGGAAGATACGCTGAAGTTTGCCAAAAAACAAGGCTATAAGTTAACAGTATTAAGTAATGGTGAAAAGTTTATGCAGCGTCATCGCTTAGAATTAGCAGGCATCAAGGACTACTTTGATTTGATTGTAACGTCTGAAGAAGCTCATTATTCTAAGCCAAATCCGCATGCTTTTGATTATTTCTTTAGCCGTACAGAGATTGGACCAAATGAAACCTTGTTCTTTGGGGATGGATTGCAGTCAGATATCTTAGGTGCTGAAAAGTATGGCTTTGACAGTATTTGGTATAATCACCGTCACCGTAAGGATAATATTGGACTTCATCCCTTATTTGAGGTTGAAACATATCCAGAATTTGTTAAATTAATGCAAAATGATTTTAAGAAGACATATTAAAAGGAGTGCTTAAGCACTCCTTTTGTGTTACTACCTATTCTTTTTCAAAACCAACCATTAAGCCGCCTTCTTCAGCATAGAAGCTACAAAGTGCGCCACATTCGCCGATGGTAACTTTAGCATCTGGGAAGTTATCTAAGATAATTTCTTTCATGCTTAAAGCAGAGCCCTCATTTTGCACATGGTCGATTTGAACGCGGCCGCCGCGATAGCCAGCTTTAACCATATCATCTAATAGTTTTTTTCTAGCCTTCTTAGCACCGCGAGCTTTTCCTAAAAGTTCAAACTCACCTTTATTGTTTGCTGTTCCAATAACAAATAGTTTCAGTAAACCAGCAATCTTTGCGACAGCTGGTGGAATCCGGCCGTTATTACCTAAGTTAGTTAAATCTTGTAAGGCAAACATTAAATCAAGGTGGTGTTGGTATTCTTCCGTTGCTTTAACAATCTCTTCAAAAGATTTTCCAGCACTTGCCAAACTAGCAATCTTTTCCGCAAGTAGTCTTAATTGTGGGCCTGCTGAGCGAGAGTCAAAGACTAAAATTTTAGCTTTTGGATTCTTTTCATGATAAATCTTAGCAGCTTGGGTAGCTGAATTATAACTACCAGAGAGGGCACTAGTTAAAGTAATGACAAAGATTTCGTCGCTACCTTCAAAGGCCTTAAGCCAGTCATTTACATTTGGACAGGCAGAAGTTGATTTGTTTTTAGTATGCTTTAAGGTGTAGAGAAATTTATCTAAATCAATATCAGGCGTATCGAGCCAAAGCTTGCCATCAACGTGAAGTGATAAAGGAACAGTAACATGATCAATTCCGTCAATTTGATCAGCTGTAATGTTTGCAGTTGAATCTGTAATAATTTTTATCGGCATATAGATTACCTCGAATTAAATATATTAAGCTGTTTTCTTTCAGTCTAAAGTACTATAGATAGTAAAGTCAAAGAAAATGCTATAGGTACAAAAAAGAGCAGCCATAAGGCTGCTCTTAGTTAATGTGAGAATACTAGTCCTAATAAGCCACCTAAAGCTACTAAGGCCAAAAGGGGCAGTACTAGATAAGAAACGAAGGCAAATAGCAGTCCGATCACGATTAAGAAACCGACGATCTTCAAAATGCCAATTCCTAGTTTCTAGAACAGCCAAATAATTAATAAGGCTAATAAAAGTGAAAACATATTTCGAACCTTCTTATAAAAATTAATTATATTTTGATATTAATCATATTACGAATTAAGTAGAAGGGGTAGATAAGTTTTTATTAAGAATGGTTAGAAGAATTTTCGTTAACGAAAGTTGTGTTCAAATACGATAAACCGAGAACATTTTAACCTCTTTATCTAAAAATGATGACAGAGGTGAAGAAAATGAAATACTTATTCAGATATTTAAAAAAAGAACCAGTAAAGGTTGGGATTGTAATTATCCTAACAATTATTACTTCTGCTTTACGAGTTACTCATGCTTTAATCAATGTAAATATTCTAAATTCTTTGATCAAATTACAGATGGATAACTTTTTTAACTGGGTAATGATTGATATTGGAGTCTTTGCAATCCTATCTATTTTTCTGATTTTGCTTCAAATTCAAACGGCTAAAACAATTGAATTTTTATGCTTGGATTTAAGAAAGGATATTGTTCGCCAAATTGCTAATAAGCCAATTATGAAATACCAGGAAAAAGATACAGGGGTATATGCTTCCTGGCTAACTAATGATATGAATACAATCGAAAATAATGGTTTTTATAATATTTTACAATCCATTCAAATTATTACTGATCCATTATTTTCAATTATTGCCTTACTACAATTTTCTTGGACCTTTATTCCTTTAATTTTACTAGTCTCATTTTTAACAGTTTTTTTACCACAAATTGTCCATGATAGATTAGCTAGTGCGAGTTTATCAACTACTCAAGCTAATGAAAACTTACTTAGTACCATTAATGATGGCTTGAGAGGTTTTGCAACATATTCTATTTTTGGTGTTGAGAGACAACTTGAAAATAGAATTACTAGTGCCACTATGACCTTAATTGGTAAGAAAGTACGACAAGCAAAATACCAGGCCGTAGCTAATAATATTGCTGGTTTTTCAAATATTTTAGGACAAACTGGTATTGAAGCGTGGACTGGTTTTCTAGCTCTCCAAAAAAGTATCTCGATTGGTGTAATCGGATCTTCAGGAAATTTATCCTACAATGTTTTTAATTCATTAGCTGCGATTGCACCAATGTGGGCAGAAATGACTGCATTGACACCAATTTTTGAAAAATATCATCTTGATGATAAAAGTAAGCCTAAACAAATTGGTAGAACACTTGAAAATAATGATTTTCAATGTTTAGATGTTGAGAATTTACAAATTTCTTTTGGAAGTAAAACAGTTTTTAAACAACCATTAAATTTACATATAAGTAAAAATCAAAAGATTGCTCTTGATGGCGATTCAGGCAGTGGTAAAAGTACACTTTTAAAAATAATTTCAGGTCAAATAAAAAATTATCAGGGGTCAGTTAAAATTAATAACCAAGATGAAAAAACTCTCAGTTATGATGCGATTAGAGAAACATTGATTTATGTGGATCAAATACCGTATTTATTTAACGGGACGATTCGTTATAACTTAGAGTTAGGCGAACATTTTAGCGATCAAGAAATATTCGATGCCTTAAGAAAAGCTGATTTGCTTGATTATGTTAAGGAGTTACCCGCAGGATTAAATACAAAAGTTGGCGAAAATGGTACAAAAATGTCTGGAGGACAGAAGCAGAGATTAGCTTTAGCTCGTGGCCTACTAAGAAATAGAAAGCTATTTTTATTAGATGAAAGTACAAGCAGTTTAGATAAGAAAAGTGCTTTGAATGTTGAAAATATCTTTTTGAGTCAGCCAGATATTACAGTTATTTTTGTTAGCCACCAGCTACATGATGAAAACAAACAGAAATTTGATAGGATCGTTAAGATATAAAAGAGACAGATAGATGAATGTACTATACTTTCGGTAACATACTTACAAAGTCACTATATCCTGCAAGCTTTAAAACTTTGGTTATTTCCTGACAAGTAGCAGCGTCCTTTTGAAAAATAGACGCATAATATTTTCCAAGTAACTTTATAAATAGGAGAGACCCTTTGCTATTAATGGTCGAAATATAAGTTAATACCTCTTGGATTAACTTTGTGGAGTTTTTCTCGTAGCAATTATCTAGGTAATTAATATAGATTGCGCCAATGCATTCTTGCAAAGAACTTTGCAGAGTATTTGGATTAGAATACTTCGCCAAGATAGTACCTACTAAAAAATTCAATTCCTCTATATCATAGATACGCATTGTTTCTCTAAAAATTTGAAGGGAATGAATATTCCAATTGTTGTTGACGAGAATGTATTGTTTCAGTTTATTTTTTAATTCAATTGGAACTTCTTTAGCTTTAGGAAGATAGACCTCTAAAGTAAGCTGCAACTGCAATTTATAATATTCAGTTTGGCGATTATTAGGAAGTAAATCTATCTCTTGTTTTATTTTTAATAATTTATCTTTGTTTTTTTGCTCAAAAGCTACAGAAATTCTATCCATAATATCTTCTGAGATATTTTCTCTTTCATTTAGATTTTCAAAAAAATAGGTAGCGTTTATCTGATGTTTATTAAGAATTTGAAGGAGATCGTTAGTCCCAATATCGTGAATATTTCTTTCAACTTTCGAATAAAAAGAGGTTGAGACTACATTTGCAGCCATTTCTGTTTGAGTTAATCCTAGTTGTTTCCTAAGATTTAGCAGTGCTTCACCAATTGTCATTCTGTATACCTCAAATTTAATTTTTTAATAATCATTTTATTTACCGTTTATTCTATCATGATATAGGATGATAATAATTTCAATTGCGTTAATAAGCTATAATAAAGAGAAATTACCACAAAATTATTACGATTACATTGAGAAACCTAGAAAAATGAAAAAACTAACAACAGGAATTTTAGCCCATGTAGATGCGGGAAAAACTACCTTATCAGAAGGGATGCTCTACAAAAGTGGCACATTGAGAAAATTAGGTGCAGTTGATAAAGGAACTGCCTATTTAGATAGTGATGATTTAGAAAAGAAACGTGGAATTACGATTTTTTCCCATATTGCGCGCATTCAAACCGGTAATAGTGAATTACAAATTTTAGACACGCCGGGCCATATTGATTTCGCTCAAGAAATGGAAGAGACGTTAAGTGTTTTAGACTATGCCATCTTAGTTGTATCAGCAAGTGAAGGGGTAACTGGATACACCCGCAATCTTTGGAGCTTACTAAAAAAGCATCAAATTCCAGTTTTTATTTTCGTTAATAAAATGGATACCTTGAAGGCTGATAAGGAAAATATTCTTAAGCAACTTAATGAGCTTGATGACAATTTTATTGAGTTTGGCACTCAAGATGTAGATTTTTATGAAAAAGTAGCTACTGCAGATGAAACAACCTTAGATCAATATCTAGAACTTGGAAAAATAGAAGATAGTGCAGTCAAAAAATTAATCAATCAAAGAAAAATTTTTCCAGTATATTTTGGAGCAGCTTTAAAATTAATTGGAATAGATGAATTTCTAGCGGGCTTAGATAAGTGGACTGATGGAAAAAAGTATACAAATGACTTTGGAGCTAGAATTTTCAAGGTTTCTTATGATGAAAAAGGCGAACGCTTAACTTGGTTAAAAGTTACCGGTGGTAGTTTAAAAGCCAAGACCGAGATATTTCCTGACGAAAAGGTGAATGAAATTCGTCGCTATAACGGCACTAAGTATCAAGTCATTCCGCAGGCAGAAGCTAGCGAAATTATTGCTGTCAGCGGCTTGAAAAGCACTTATCCCGGACAAGGTTTGGGCTTTGAAAATGATCAGACTAATTTTACCGTTCAGCCGGTCCTAACTTATGCAGTAAAAATTGATTCAGCTAACACAAATGCTTGCTTGCAAGCATTAAAACATCTTGAAGATGAGAACCCTCAACTCCATGTTAAGTGGAACAAGCAGACAGAAGAGATAAGTATTGATGTTTTGGGAAAGATTCAGTTAGAGATTCTCCAGCAACTATTACGCGATCGCTTTAATTTAGAAGTTGAATTTACTCAGGGCAAGATCCTTTACCAAGAAAGTATTAAGTCTTCAGTTGAAGGGGTTGGTCACTTTGAACCTTTGAGACACTATGCAGAAGTTCACCTATTGCTCACACCCGGCAAAAACGGAAGTGGCTTAGTTTTCAAAAATCAGTGTAGTTTAGAAGTTTTGCCTAAAAAATGGCAAGATCAAGTGATGGAGAGTTTATCTAATAAAGAACACTTAGGTGTCTTAACTGGGGCGCCTATTACAGATCTTGAAATTACCCTAGTTGGAGGCCGGGGAAGCAATGTTCATACAGGTGGCGGAGATTTTCGTGAGGCAACTTATCGTGCAGTGCGGCAAGGATTAATGGAGCTAAAAGCTAAAAAACAAGTTTATTTACTTGAACCTTGGTACCAATTCACTTTAAGAATTAATCAGAATCAAGTTGGTCGGGCAATTAATGATATTGAGAGAATGGGTGGAAAATTTGAACTTGGAGAAAGTAGAGGGAGTGTCACTACGATTAGCGGCCAAGCACCGGTAGCGCAGATGCAGGATTATGCTACTGAAGTTAGAAACTACATGCATGGTAGCGGACAGCTAGAATGTTTATTCTTGGGTTATCGAGAATGTAAAGATAGTGCTGCTATTATTGAAGAAATGAATTATGATCCACTGTCTGATATTAACAATACTCCTAACTCAGTTTTCTGCTCCCATGGCGCAGGTCATACAGTTGTTTGGAATGAGGTACCAAGTCATGCCCAGTATCCATATTTAGGATAGACTACTACATGATTTCGGTTAAATAAACTAAACATTTCTAAATTAAAACGCTTTCATTATTTATGAAAAGGTGCTATATTAAAAGTGTGAAATAGCTCTAGCAGAAGTCACGATTAGGATTGTTAATATTTATATTTTTTATTAAGTCGACGATACTCTAGCTATTGCAATTCATAAATATATTTTATAAGAAAAGGAAGTTCTAATTAATGAACTTCCTTTTTTGGTGCTAATAAAAATGTAAGTAAAGTAACTATTTGAATCCCATTTGCTTGCGTAGGACGGTGTAGATTGGTTCTCCACCTAAGAGAGCTAGAATTAGATAGGCAATAAAGACACTCATAATCATTGGCAGAACTTGTTCTACTGTTCCGATCATTTCTGTCAGCAAAATAATTGCGGTAAATGGAGCTCGCAAAATTGCCCCGAGGTAGGCTGCCATAGAGACAACAATGATATTAGTATAGTTGTCAGTAGGAATAAGGCCTAAGTGTATAAAAACAGTCGCAAAAATCGTCCCCATTAAAGCCCCTAAAACTAAAATAGGCATAAAAGTACCACCAGGGATAGAACTACAATAAGAAATCATAGAAAAAATTAGTCTTAGTAGAAAGAAGACAACTGGGATTAAAATCCATGAAAGTTGCCCTAGTTTTTCTTCTTGGATAATTAATGGATTGTGAAATAGTGAATCGATTAAGTAATGTGATCCACCCAAAACATGCGGAAAGGCAAGACCAATCGGAATAACTAATAAAAGTGGAACAATACTGTGGTATTGCATCGGAATAATTTTTAGCTTGCTGAAAAGCCACTTAGTATTTAAAAGAGACCGTTGATATCCGTATGCCATTAGACCTGCTACAATTCCGACAGTGATTAAGGACCAGTAGGAGTGAACAGGTAATTTTTTAGCAATTGGAAGATAAAGACAGGGCCGCGTTCCAAAAAATATAATGGTAACTAAGTCAGCTGAAGCAGCGGCTCCTAAAGCACTAATACATTCTTTAGGTTTAAAAGAGTGGGTAATGACTTCAACAAGAAAAAATACACCTGCAAGTGGGGCTGAGACCGCTGCACTAAGGCCAGCCGCAATTCCAGCGCATTGAAGCAAGCGTCTATCTTCCTCACTGCATTCAAAAATGTTTTCTGCAAAACCTTGACCTACTAAAGCCCCCATTTGGATGCACGGTCCTTCTCGCCCAAGAAAAAGTCCCATTGAGCTTACTAAGAGGCCGCCTACGAATTTTCGCCATAAGACGGGGAACCAGTCAACTTCGTGTTCTCCCATTAAGGTTGCTTCGACTTGAGGAATACCTGAACCAGATAAGTCTAATAAATATGGTTTAATAATTTTGCTCACAAGGATACAGATAAAGAATGTAAAGATGGTATATAGGCTTATCCATTGGGGATGAGCTGCGAGATAGGGATAGAGAAAGTATAAAAAATGAATGCTTTTATCGATAACAAAACGGAAAATACTGACAATCATCCCTATAATTAATCCGATAATGATGCTTTGAACTAAAAGCTCGGGCACTCGGGTAGTGAAGGGGCGTCTAAGAAAATCTTTAGCAGGCTTCATAATTATGACTTCTTTCATGTATACATTGTTAGGTTTATTGTAGGCCGAAAGAAGAAAAGAAAACAAATAATAGCAGAGGAAGTACCACGAATTTTATATTCTTTTTGTAGAAGGTGGAATAGGTATCTTTCTACTTCTAAATCATAAAAAGCAATGATGCTTTCTCGACACTTTCCCTTCGAATTTCATCATTGCTTTTTATTTTTCTTAATTAATTTATGTGTTTATTGATGTAGGTAAAATTGTAGGATGAGATATAAACTGGATCTATTTTCATATCTCTACTATTGTTAACCACGTTTGATTTTAAATGAAAATTTCACTTCAACTTGCATTAAAATCCCCTCCTTTCTTCGTTTTAAAATATTTTTGATTAAGTATTATTCTTAAGCACTTATCAAGATAATTGCATTACAAAAGGTGGTGGACCAATATGACGCATAATAATTTCCTTTCTAAGATTTTAAATTGGTTAGGTAATGAAAAAAATTACCAACAACGACCTTTTCCAAAAACAATTCTCTGCATAGTTTTCTCCTTTTCTTTTTCTTCAGTAATTATTTAAAGTCCCAAGCGTTTTAGATTGACTGTACAATTCATATAGAACATATAAATCTCCTTCCTTTAAATTGATATTTTATAGATAAAGAGTTGGTTGTCTGTGATATACGATCAAGATTAAATACCTACCTTTCTAGTAAATTTACTTAAATGGTTCGATTGTATTGGGGAATAGCTTATTCATATTGATTTTCTTTCCATAAGTACTATATTTTTTCTATAATTTTGATAACAGGTAGTGTACTGTATTCGGCTCTTCTCATGGTTCCTCCTCGTGAGTAATGTTTTTAAAGATAGTTAATATATCTTTTACTGGGTTTCTACAATATTTAATGGATATCCATAGATCTTTATAATTTAGATCTGGATCTCTACATTTCTGCTGTTTCATAGTTTTTCTCCTCGTATTAAATTTTTACATTGGTATTTTAATTCCACTCGAATCGTGCATTTTTTCTCCTCCAAGTATTTGTGGTTCAACTTTATGCTCTTAGTATATGAGATTAGTGTTAATAAAATTAAAATAGTCATATTTGAATTTAATATTCCAATATGACTATTTAATATTTATTTATATTTAATAAGAAGTTTTTCAAGTAATTTACCGTACTCGGTCATTCCAATACTAAGTAAAAAATTTTTAGTTTGTATACTTTTGTTATAATATTCATCACTATTTGTACGATGATAAAAAATTATGTTTTTAAAGAAATAGAATGCAGAACTATAGAATACAAGTTCAGGTTTTGTCTTAATCTTTTCTCCGCTTTCAATGAAATAATCAACATTTTTTTCTTTATTTTCATTAAGCGAAAAAGATAAAATGTTTGTTATTATTGCTAGTAATGCTACTTGCATTTTGGTGTTTTTAGTATTTATATACTGGTCTGTTATCTTTTTTGCAATCACGATATTACTCTCAAGATCATAGAATGGCATAAAATTACAAAATAAAGCCACTTTTGTATCGTTGAAATTAGGAATATTGAATATTTTTTCTTTTATTTTGGTTCGTAATTGTAAATCAGGTTCTTCCGAGGGATCTTTCATTGCTTCAAGCCATGCTTCTACAAGCAGTAATTCTTCTTCTTTATCTTTATTTGATAGATTACTTTCTTTTACTAATGGCTTAAGCCCCCTAACTTTATCAATATTGTTTTCATAATAAGCTTCAATCATCATATTATTAAAGTCTTTTATTTGTTGATGACGAAGATCATCATTTGAATTAAGCCTACTAAAAAACTCCCAAATAGGGATGTTATTGTAATGAAGTAAATCTACTAAATTATCTACTGTAATCTTATTAGCATTTTTTTCTACTTTAGAGTAGTAGGATTGGCTGACGATCATTCCATCATTGATAAATTCTTTTTGATTTTTACCTTGACTAATTCGATATTCTTTTAGTAATTCACCAATTGTCATAATCATGTTCTCCTAAAAAATTCAAATACGACTATTTCGTTAATTTCATTATAGAACCGATATTATATGTTTAACATCAAAAAAGGAGTTAAACATTATGAACGTATTCTTGAAAAACAAAGATTATAGAAGATTTTCAGTCGCTAGTTTCTTATCTAGTGCTGGTGACATTCTTTTTTATTTAGCGTTTATGACTTATGCAAGTAAATTACAAAATTATTCTCTTGCCTTATCATTAATTGCAATCTCTGAATCATTACCAAGATTATTTGATATATTTGGTGGTTATTTAGCTGATAAAACAAGAAAGAAATTTAAGAACATCTTCGTAATGTCTCTAGTTAGATTTGCCCTCTATAGCTTAGTTGGGATATTGTTTGTTACTAATGTATCTCAATGGGGCTTAGTAATTGCAGTAGTAATTATTAACTTTATCTCTGATATGGCTGGTACTTATGCCGGAGGTTTAAGTGCTCCATTAATTGTTGATTTAGTTGGAGAAGATGAATTTGCACAAGCAGAAGGCTTTACCAATGGTATTAGTCAAGTGATTACTACAGTAGCCCAGTTTGTTGGATCAGGTCTCTTGCTTTTCTTGTCTTACTCAAACTTAGCTTTCGTTAATGCATTTACCTTCTTAGCAGCTGGCTTGTTATATGCTAGTGTAGGAGTTCGTCATAATAAAGATAATCAGCCTATTGAACCACAAGAAGTAAACGAGCAAAAATTCTTTGCGACAATGAAGACCTCATATACTCAAATAAAGAAGGCTTCCGGCTTGTTATCAGTAGTTTTAGTAATTGCACTTCTTAACGGTGCATTAACTTCTATGGGTTCATTATTACCAATTATTATGGCCGGCAATCGCTCAACAATGATTATTTCCACTTACAGCTTTACTCTTGCAGTAATTGGTTTGGTAGTAAGTGTTGGTGCAATCTTAGGTAGTACTTTTGGACCACAATTATTTAAAAAGCAATCTGTTTTCTTTATGGTTATTGCTGCCAATGTTTTAAGTGTAGCCACTACAGTTGCTGCAATGTTCGCTAACATTTTTGCAATTATGCCATTTTACTTCTTATTAGCTTTAGTAATAAGTACTGCTTCACTTAAAATGCAACAATGGTTAGTTACGACAATTGATCGTAAGATTTTAGCTTCAAGTGTAGGCTTACTTAATACAATTGTCATGGCGACTTCACCAGTAATGACTACAGTATTAACTACTATTTCAGGCTTAGGGGATGTTAGATATGCCTTATTTGCACTCTTAGCAGTTGAAATTATTATTTTGTTTGTCGCAGTTAAATTGAGTGTTAAGACTAAAGTAAACAAAGAGGAAGTTAAATCCGCTGTTGTAGTAAATAAATAGCTTATAAAATTAATGTTTAGCTACAAATTAAAAGATTACATAATGAAACGAAAATTGAATCATGAATCGATTACCTCAAGAATATTAGTGAGATCATCAAAAAAATTCTATTAAATCAAAGTACAAGACAAGATTTAATAGAATTTTTTGTTATAAGCCAAATTAATATATTTGTATACTATATATAATAAGTTATTAAGGAAGTCTTAAGCTTAGCGCTTTGTAGGCAGTAGAATATCTTTATTGATTAAGCCTTGTTATGATTAAGTTAATCAATCATAAGTCATAAAAAGATTAAAAATAGCTAGCTAAATCAATCTTTTATGTATTTTTAGGAAAGGAAGCCTAACTATGATGGAAGATAAACATGGAATTAAAGACAAAGTAGCAGGTAAGCTTAAAGAAGTAGAAGGAAAAATCACCGGTGATAAAGCTCGTGAGGTCGAAGGAAAAGCTCAACAAGCTAAAGGAAAGGTGAAATCTAAGGCTACTGAAGTAAAAGAAGACTTAGAATAATCTACTTATTGTATATTTTAGAAATAGGAGGCGATCCCCATGCTTCACTGGATTTGGGTTTTGATTGTTGGAGGCGTAATCGGGTTGATTGCAGGAGCCATTACTCATAAAGGCGGCTCAATGAACTGGATTGCAAATATTATTGCTGGGCTAGTAGGCTCATCTCTAGGCGAGGCTTTGCTGGGTGCCTGGGGTCCGCAAGTAGCGGGAATGGCAATTGTTCCATCGTTACTAGGAGCTATTATTTTAGTTATTTTAGTTTCATGGATTATGACAATGCTATTTGGGTCAAAAGCTCATTCATAAATCATATTTAACACAATTTAATAATTCTCTCTCAAAAGAGCAGTCTTAGTCGACTGCTTTTTTCTATGGGCGGCCTTTTAAATTTTCATAGTATAATGGATGTGATATAAAAATCTAGGTAAGAAAAGAGATAACAATGCGTTTAATTTCATGGAATATTGACTCCCTTAATGCCGCTTTAACTAGTGATTCACCGCGTGCCCAACTTACGCGTAGCGTTTTAAATACAATAAAAGAAAAAGATGCCGATATTATTGCTATTCAAGAAACTAAATTACGTTCTACAGGTCCAACGAAGAAGCACCAAGAAGTTCTTGCAGAGATGTTTCCTAACTATGACTATGTCTGGCGTTCTTCTGAAGAGCCAGCAAGAAAAGGCTATGCAGGGACGATGTTTTTATATAAAAATACTTTAACGCCTGAAGTAACTAAGCCAGCTATTGGCGCACCGGATACAATGGATTATGAGGGACGAATTTTAACCTTAGAATTCGATAATTATTATGTTACTCAAGTCTATACTCCTAATTCTGGTAATGAATTGAAGCGATTAGAAGATCGTCAAATTTGGGATGAAAAGTATACAGAATATTTACAAAAATTAGATAAAAGTAAACCAGTAATTGCGAGTGGTGACTATAATGTTGCCCATACTCCAATTGATTTGAAACACCCAGAAAATAACCACCATAACGCTGGCTTTACTGATGAAGAGCGTCAAGGCTTTGATAAATTATTGAAGCTTGGCTTTACTGATACCTTTAGAAAGGTCCATGGGAATGTAGAAGGTGTTTACTCATGGTGGGCTCAAAGAGTAAGAACTAGTAAAGACAATAACTCAGGCTGGAGAATTGACTATTACATTGTTTCTGATAGAATTGCTGATCAGGTAACTAAATCAGAAATGATCGATACCGGAGATCGTAAAGATCATTGTCCAATTATGCTAGAAATTAATTTATAATTATCCACTTGTGGATAAGCAAAGAAGATCGTTTAGGTCTTCTTTTTTAATTTAGATGGGAAGTGAAGGCTGTGGATAACGTTTTAAAAGAAGCAATTTTAAATGGTTTATACGATAAGGATAAAAATAATGGAAATGAATTTTTTAGTCCCCAGTTAGTAAGTAATGATAAGGAGAACAAGATCTGGTTTACTTTGCGGCAAGAATTACTGTCAGCTACTTCTTTTACTTGGGCAGTTGCATTTATTTCTGAAAATATGCTTGTTCCATTTAAATTAGTGATGTCGGAACTAGCTAAAAAAGGAATTAGTGGTACGTTAATTACAGGTACTTATCTTGGCTTTAATAGTCCGAAAGTTTTTAAGGAATTAATGAAAATACCGAACCTGAAAGTTAGGCTAAGTGAAGAAGCTGGTTTTCACGCTAAGGGATATATTTTTAATCATGAAGATTATCAAACTATTTTAATTGGGAGCGCAAATTTTACTAGATCAGCTTTATTGAAAAATTGCGAGTGGGGATTAAAAGTAACATCTCATGAAAATGGCCACTTAGTTCAAGAAGTTAATAATCAAATTCGAATTGCGTTGACTACTAGTATTTCCCTTACCAATTCCTGGATTAGAGAATATGAGAAAAATTGGCAGCCTGTCAAAAAGACAGCTATGCATTTGGCAACTGATCGGAAAGAAGATATTTTACCTAATAAGATGCAAAAAGCAGCTTTAAATAATTTAACTGCTCTAGTAAATGAGGATGCAAAAAGAGCCCTGGTCGTTTCTGCCACTGGGACTGGAAAAACATATTTGGGAGCATTTGCAGTTCGAGAATATCAACCTAAAAAGTTTCTTTATCTAGTACATCGAGAACAAATTGCGAAAAAATCTTTAGAGAGTTTTTATAAGGTAATTGGCGGTAGCCGTGAGGGCTATGGTTTATTAACTGGAAATAAGCATGATCTTAATAAAAAGTATCTTTTTGGAACCATTCAAACTTTAAGTCAGGACAAAGTTTTAGCAGAATTAGATCCAAAAGAATTCGATTATATTTTAATTGATGAAGCCCATCGAGTAGCTGCTCCAACTTATCAAAAAATTTTAGAACACTTTACGCCTAAATTTTTACTAGGAATGACTGCTACGCCAGAAAGAATGGATAAGCAAAACATCTATGAAGTATTTGATTATCACTTAGCTTATGAAATTAGGCTAAAGGATGCCTTGAATGAGCAGATGTTAACACCGTTTCATTATGTGGGAGTAGAAGATTATACGGTAGGCAATGAGATAATTACTGAAACTAGTAAATTAAAAGACTTAGTTGCTGAAAAGCGAGTTGATTATGTCCTTAAGCAGCTTGATTACTATGGCTATTGCGGTAAAAAAGCTAAAGGCTTAGTATTTTGTAGTCGGCAAGAAGAAGCACGAAAGTTAGCAGAATTATTTACGCAAGCTGGACACCCAGCACAGGCTCTGACGAATGAGGACAGTCAGAAGAAACGAGTAGAAGTAACTAAGAAGTTAGAAAATGGTGAATTAGAATATATATTTACCGTAGATCTATTTAACGAAGGAATCGATATTCCGTCCCTAAATCAGATTGTGATGCTCCGAAATACCCAATCGAGTATTATTTTTATTCAACAACTAGGGCGTGGGCTGCGTAAATTCCCGGAAAAAGACTATGTAACTGTAATTGATTTCCTGGGTAATTATAAGAATAATTATCTAATTCCAATTGCCTTAAATGGTGATAAGAGCCGTGACAAAGATCAAGTTGTTAGAGAAAGTAAATTACCGCAAGTTATCGATGTTTCAACAATTAACTTTACTGAAGTAGCTTCACAAAGGATTTTAGATTCACTTGAAAAAATAAAACTAGATAGCATGCGGGAGCTGAAAAAGTCCTACGAAGATTTAAAGGCAAAACTGGGTCGCGCGCCTCTTTTATATGACTTTTATCAATATGGAACAACCGCTCCAACTGTTTTTGCCAAAAATCACCTTTTAGCCCACTATGGCGATTTTTTAAAGAAAATGGGAGAAAACGTCGAGCTAACAGATTATCAAAGTTCTGTTTTATCTTTTGTAACGAAGGAGTTGTTATTTGGTAAAAGACCGCATGAATTATTACTCTTAGAAAGCTGCTTAATTAAGGAAAAGGTAAGTGAAGCATCCTATCTACAATTACTTGAAGGAAGAAATTGTTACGTAAATGATGCTGTACTAGAGTCAGTTGAGAAAGTTCTATCCTTAGAATTTTTTGACGTGAAACAAGGAAAAACAACGAAAAAAGAGCAGTATGGCAATGTTCCCTTAGTTGAAAAAATAGGAAAGAACTATTTATTCTCAAGTCAACTTTCACAGGCCTTAAGTGCTAATCAGCAATTTAAAGATCTATTTAACGATGTTATAAAAACAGGCTTGGCACTTTCAAAAGAATATAATTCTGATCAACAATTTACTTTGTATAAGCAATATGATCGTAAGGACGTTTGTCGCCTCTTAAACTGGCCTAAGGACATTTCAGCACCAATGTATGGTTATCGTGTTGGGAAAAAAGAAACGCCGATTTTTATCACTTACCAAAAAGATTCAAAGAAGAAGAGAAATGCCCGCTATCATAATACTTTAGAAAATGGGCATAGTTTACGCTGGTATACCCGTACGCCGCGTCACATTGATTCAGATGAAGTAAAACGGCTGCTTAATACAAAAGATATGAAATTACACCTATTTGTTAAGCAAAGCGATGCAGCGGGAAAGGAATTTTATTACTTAGGTACTGCCGATATCCAAAAGGATTCTGTTAAAGAAGAAAAAATAGGTTTAAAGCAAAAGAGTACAGTTGGAATGAATCTGATTCTCAACCATCCGTTAAATCAAGCTATCTATGGTTTGCTTTTCAGTTAAGAATTAAGCATAGTTTAGGATAAATTATAGAAATTCATAATAATTATTTGATAAATTTCAAGTTGCGAAAATGGAGGGGATGAGATAAGGGTGAAAATAAAACTAGTCTCTTTACTTACTTTATTAGCGTTAGTTTTGACAGGATGCAGTTTTCAAAACAAACATAATAGAGCTGATGCAGCACACAAGTACTATGTTGAAGAACGTGAAACGCCGAAAAACAATCTCAATGTAATTCCAACATTATTTTTCCATGGTGGACTAAGTAATTATCATGGAGAAGAGAATATGGTAAAAGCTGCTCAAGAAGCTGGAGTGACTAATTCTGTCATTAGGGCCGATGTAGATGCCAATGGAAAGGTTAAACTGATTGGTACTATTCCAAATAACGCTGTTAATCCAATTGTAGAGGTAAACTATCGAAATAACGTTCAACTTGATTTTAAAGAAAATGGACGTTACGCCAGAAATGTAGTTCAGACTTTACAAAATGAGTATGGAATTAAAAAGATAAATATGGTGGGACATTCCCTGGGAAATACTTCAATTATGTATTATCTATTGCAAGCTGCTCACAATCTAAATTTACCAAGGTTAAATAAGCAAGTTTCAATTGGTGGACATTTTGATGGACTTGATTTTAAGCAGTTGCCAATTGCTATTAGACAACCTCCTAATCTTCGAGTTGATAATGAAGGAAAGCCAAATAAAATGAATGTCACCTATCGTGAAATGGCAAAATTACGAACACTTTATCCAACCAAAGAAATAGACGTCTTAAACATTATTGGTAATATTGGTGGAAATTCGGATGGGATTGTAAAAAATGCTTCATCTCTTTCATTAGAATATTTAGTTGCTCCTATGGCTAAAAGCTATCGTGTAGTCACAATAACTGGCAAGAATGCGGAACATGGGCAATTAACTTATAATAAACAAGTAGAGAAACAAATTATTAATTTTTTATGGCTACAATAGCAAAATAAAAGAAGATGTTTGAAAGGTAGTGACCCCGGAATTCGGACATGGATTTCGGGGTTTTCCTATGACCAAATTATCTAAAGAAGATCAAATGAATCTCTTTAAAGAATGGAAATACTAATATAAAGGTGCTAAGTATTTAATTAAAAATATGGGATGAACTAAGATGAGTAAATTCAGGAATTTATTAGAGAAGACATTAGAAAAATTCCAGAATTGAAAGAACAATATGAGCAAGTGAATTTAAATTTGGATGCTTCAATTTTGGTTAGAGAAATGCGCGACTGCTAATGTTTTTGGTTAAAAGAGATATTTTAATTAAAAACTTTTCAAATTTAGAGTACGAAAAAAGCCACTTAAGAAAAGTGAATTCTGATTGTTTTGCTCACGAAGCATTAATGCTTAATTTCGTGGATCAATCGAGTGACTGAAACAACGAGTCGTGAAGCTTGGTACAATATTAAACCAATAGCAATTAAAGTAAATGCGTCAAGCAAGGCGTACAATTCCTTAAAGAGAACTTGATTAGGCTACGTTGCTAGCGCGCATATATTTGTCAAAAGACGTCTTGTGGGTGGTCGTTGAACCACCTTTTTTTATTGCAAAATTTTCAGTTTTCCCGTATCACAATATATTATATTAAAATAATAAAATTTATAATTTAACTAATAAATAATTAAAATTATTGTTGACTTTTAATTTTTATCGTCGTAATATTATGTTCAATCAAAAATAAAAATGGCTTTGATAAGGAAAGTAAGTTTTACTGAAGTACTACAGAGAGTTTCTGGTTGGTGCGAAGAAACGACGAAAGTTTAGCTGAAAATCACCTTTGAGCAGAAATTACGAATTGAGTAGTTTCAGGGCACGCCCTTTACAGCGTCGACGTATCGCTCTTTTTGAGCCGCACGTGCAACGAGGCTGGGGCTATGCCCGGCGAACATAGGTGGTACAGCGCTAAAAAGCGCCCTATTAGATCAAAATAATTGGTCTGGTAGGGCGTTTTTTCTTTAACAACGCTGTTAAATTGTAAAACAGGAGGATAATTTTATGAATGCACAATTATCAAAAAAATCGAAGTTTTTTTGTTTAATGATGACCTTCGTTATGATTTTAGAATTTTTTGCAATGGTTAATATCGGATTAATTGTTAAGTATGCTAAGAAAAAAGCATGGAAGGAATTAGCTAAAGTTGTTATTCGTTTTGCTAAAGGTGCGGGTGTTAGAACGAATGCAGCCATTGTTGCAGCTCAGTTGGCTGTATGGGCTGTCCAATGTGGAATGAATTGGGATTAATTATGCAACATGTAGTAGATTTTCTAATTACTTATGTCCTTGTAGTTATATATTATTTTCTGGATAGCGGATATTTTCGCCCATTTGCTTCCCTAATTATGACTTTAGTATTAATAGGTTCAGGATATTTCATTGGCAAGCTATATTATGAATATAAAAATAGAATTAATAAATAACTAAAACTATAGCTTTTAGCAATTTTCGGTGTAGTGCTACTTATGACGAATATAAATTGCATTATCTACCATTAGGAAAAGAATATACTCAATCAAGTAGCTTTACTTTAGCTATGAAATAAAAATCATATATCTAATCTAAAAATTTTTATATCTTAGTAGATAATTTTAATAAAAAAATAATACTTTAAACAGACAATTATTGACTTTTAATTTTTATCACTGTAATATTATGTTCAATAAAAAATAACAACAGCTTTGATAAGGAAAGTAAGTTTTACTGAAGTACTACAGAGAGTTTCTGGTTGGTGCGAAGAAACGACGAAAGTTTAGCTGAAAATCACCTTTGAGCAGAAATTACGAATTGAGTAGTTTCAGGGCACGCCCTTTACAGCGTCGACGTATCGCTCTTTTTGAGCCGCACGTGCAACGAGGCTGGGTTTATGCCCGGCGAACATAGGTGGTACAGCGCATAAGCGCCCTATTAGATCAAGATAATTGATCTGCTAGGGCGCTTTTTTCTTAACAAGGCTGTTAAGTATAGGAATAATTGGAGGAAAATTATTATGAAAAAGTTTATCAAGAGGTGGAGTATACAGTACAAACGCTTTTTCACCTGATAGATTTGGAAAGTGTATATTAAATAAAATGGACCTAGGAGAATTAAAAAATTTGGCCAAAATAATTTTTAAACCTGCAACTGTGAGATGTTTAAAATCTCATGCATGGAAGAAAGCATCAGCAATGATGGTAAATGCAATTGTGCAGTATGCACCTAAGAAAGTTGCTAGTTTGGCTGTTAAAAAGCTTGCAAATCTTGCACTACCTGGAGTTGGTTGGGCATCAGTAGCATGGTGGGGGGCTCAATGTGGTTGGGATGAATTCCATTAAAAAGTTTTTAAAATGGATACTTGGATTATTACTAATTAATTTTGCAGGACTAATACTAACTACACTTTATTCGGCTTATTACAGCTTTGGTACTATGATTTTTGGAGTTCATACCGAAGTCGCCATAAAGGATTTTTGGAATACTGAATTTATTACTGCGGTTCCTTTTATTATTGGAGTAAATTTACTCGCAATTAGCACTGCACTTTTTCGAATGTATAAGAATAAGAAGAAAAAAACTCTTAGTTAGTTTGATAAATTGGTGTAAGTCATATTTCGAAAGATACACTCACTGGATATAGAGGACAATAATCTTATGAAAAGAAAGCAATTAATTTTATATTTTATTTGTTTAACATTGGTAATTGAACTTTATAATTTTCTAATTGCCCCATATATTTCAAATTTGTTTTTGAATATTATATTAAGCGGAATATGCGGAGGACTAATTACTTTAGTAGTTTATAAATTGAGCAAATAGAAAAGTTTTTAATTTAGTAGTAGATTTTTTGCTTATTATAAAATTTATTTCATTTTTATAGTTCAAATTTAATCTAGCTACCATTAAGGATTTTTTGGAATACTGAAATCTTATGAAAGTACGAGAAACTATTATGAAAAAAGGTATTGTTACAACTCTTTTTTATAAATATGATATAACAACAACTTTTGTGTTACTGGCTTTATTAAATCTTGGATCACCGTGGGGAAATTTTTCTTACCGTATGGTTATGGTTCTAATGAACATTGTTGTTGGAGCTAGTATGGAATATTTAGTTAATAGGTTTTCTTCAACAAGACGCACATTGTTTAAAGGGATGGTAGCTTTAATTTTACTTTTTATAAATATAATTTGGATTTTAGTTACGGTCATCTAGTCAAATGATGGTAAATTATGAAAAAGCTACTACTAGTTTTTGAAATAGTATTAGGATTAATTCCTTTTCTTCCTATACTTTCAGATACTATTTTCAAAACGAATATCCATACTTCAATTATAAATGTGACAATGCAATGGCCACTGTGGGTTAAGGTATCTATTTTACTTATTTGTATTTTGTTATATCTGTATTTTTGGTACACAATTTTTAAAGAAATTAAAAAAAACCTACTATAATTGAAAGATATATGTAATTCTCTAAAGCCCAGTAGCGTAGAGCTTGGCTATGCCGAGACGGTACGGAAGACGGCTTTAGCTGCCTGGAGCGTCGAGGATAGACTTGCCCGAAGCGGATGGGAGTTAGAGAGCAAAACAAAAAGCAGTTTTTGAAGTTAACCCCTGGAGTTGGACATGAATTTGGGCGTTACTACATTGAAGCATCTTCTTTTTTAAATCTTATTATCATGATGCTTCTTTTTATCAAAATTGTGAAGCCAGATACCCCATGCGGCTTGAAATTCGATAATTAGCACGCTAGTAGAGATGAGCACTAAGAGAATTAAGGCATAACTAGCTGTTTCACCTAATTCAGAGGTATCAAAACCATATGTAAAGAGTTTACCGCCTCCATACATAATCAAAATTATCCAATAAATGTTTGCTAGCCACCACAATTTTCTCATTTAGATACCGCTTTCATTCATTATATATAGCTATTATAGCATTCTTATAGGTAATTAAAAGTTTACTGCAAAGCTCTTAGGAAAAAGATAAGTGTATAATTAAGTAAAAAATAGAGAGGCAAGTAGACTAAATGGGACAAGCTTGGGATAAATTTAAAGAAAATACAACTGTACATCGTCTTGTGACTCTGTGTTTAATTATTCTGGTTCTATATGCAGCTCGCTCGATGATGAATACAATCTTGCTAACGTTTATTTTTACATATTTAATTGTGCATTTAATTCGATTTACTCAAAAGAAAATTCCTAGCTTACCCGCGCAGGTAATTGTAGTTCTTGCTTATCTCTTAGTAATTGCACTTATTTACTTTGCGATTACGATCTATGTGCCGATTTTAATTAAGCAAATTATAAAAATGAGTCATTCTCTGATCAAATTCTATCAATCAGATGATATGAACTGGGTATCACGCTACTTAAGTCATTACATTAGCAATAGTGAAATTACAACACAGGCAAAACATGGTGTAACTATTTTAGTTCATGCTTTAACTAATTTTGGAACATTAACTATAGCGTTCTTTATGTCGCTGATCATGAGCTTTTTCTATACGATTGAGCTTAATTCCATGACTGAATTCTCTCATACTTTTTTGCAGAGTCGTCACTTATCCTGGTTATTTGAAGATGTGGCATATTTTGGCAATAAGTTTGTTAATACTTTTGGTGTTGTCTTAGAAGCACAATTTTTTATTGCTTTATGTAATACCGCAATGACAATGATCTGCTTAATTATTATGAGAATGCCGCAAATTATAGCTTTAGGATTGATGGTATTTATTCTTAGCTTAATTCCGGTTGCTGGTGTAATTATTTCCTTGATTCCGTTAAGTCTCGTCGCATATTCCGTTGGCGGAATTAGGTATGTGATTTATATCTTTATTATCATTATGATAATTCACGCGATCGAAGCCTATATTTTGAATCCCAAATTTATGTCGAGTAAGACCGAACTACCAATCTTTTATACGTTTGTTGTTTTACTTGCAGGGGAACATTTCCTTGGAACATGGGGATTAATCGTAGGAGTACCGATCTTTACCTTCTTGTTAGATATTTTAGGAGTAAAGTCAGTTAAAAGGAAAAAACCTCAAATTTTAAAAATTGAAAGCAAAAAATAAAAGCAGCTGTAAAGCTGCTTTTTGCGTATTGTAAATAGGATAGTAGGTTCCAAATGAGAATATATGAAAAATACGAGATATGAATGGAGTTTTTTTGGTTATTCACAATACAATATTAATTACGCAAAAAAATTAGTTTTTTTGTTATTTTTTATAAAAAATTGAGATGAAAAATTTTAGAAATAAGTAATTATTCTTTTACGAATTTGGGTCTATTTTGATCGATTTTGTGTTTTTAATAATTATTTAAGAGAACATGATAAATTATAAGCATAAATATAAAAGTTTAGAGAGAAGAGATTTTATGGATGATTTTTTTAACTCAATTTTAAAATTGCAAAATAAAAAGACAAAGCAAAAGACGATTAAAAAAGATGGTTCTAAAGGAACTAGAAGAAGTTTAATTTGTTTTCACGATTTTAGTTTAGGTTGGCTTAAAGATTTTAGAATTTAGCAGAAAGGAAAAGCTAAAGATGTTACCAATTATTAATTTACAAGCTGTAAATCGGACTGCACATACGGAATATATGGGAGCTCCAAAGAAAAAAAGAAGAGTAACAACGACTATTATTTGTTGGAATCAATTTCAAAAATAGTAAGGAGGCATTAACATGCAAAACTATGAAGTTCTAAAGTTACAAGGAAGTCAAACATCTAATATGCAGGCGACTGGATTATTGGAATCTAAAAGAATTAGCGTATTTTGTTTTAATAAAAGAGGTAAGCACCGTCTGCCGAATGTATATTGGGACTAATGAAAAGGGATAGAATTTATTTATTTAAAATAGATGTTTTATTGTTAATTGCAATTCTATTAAGCGTTGCGGGAAGTGTATGCAATTTGGTTTTACCACTTTTCGTTAGACAATTTATTGATGTTAGAGCTACAAGTCTAATGTCATTTGATTCTCTGCTACCAATTCTTACTGTATTAATGATGGGATCAATTGTAAATGCAGTAAGTATGTATCTAATTAGTGTGTCTGGTGACAGAAGAATAAGAGATATTCGTGAAAATATAGAAGAAAAATTGCTTAAATTGCCCATCTCTTTTTATAAAGAAAATGCAAGCGGAGAATTAGTAAGTCGGATTATAAACGATTCATTAATTATAAAAGAATTTACTACTAATGAAGTTCCAAATGCAATAGTTAGTATCATTACGCTTATTGGAAGTATAGGTATTCTATTATATTTGGATTTAAAGTTAACATTAGTAATTGTTCTTTCTTTTACTATAGTAGCGATTATTGCTTATCCTTTAGGAAAAATAAATGAAGGTTATTCATTCTTGATTCAGGACTATCTGAGTAAATTATCGCAGGTAATAACTGAAAATATTCAAAATATTCAAATTATCAAGCTATATAATGCTCAAAAAGAAGTAAAACATAAGTTTAAAAAGATAAATAATAACATTTATGGATTATCAAAAAAAATAGATAAAATTTTTAGCATAACTGGCCCAATTCAGACAATGTTTACACTTTTGGCTTTCTTAATAATTGTACTTTATGGAAGTACTAGAGTATCGCAACATACGCTTTCAATGGGAATTTTAGCATCATTTATGATGTACATATTTGAAATTATTACTCCAATAAATACGTTAGCCAATTTTTATGTTAGTTATTCCGAAGCTAAAGGTGCATCTAAGGTGATTAGCCGAATAATGAATACTACAGAGGAAAAAGTAACTGGAAAAGACATCAATGGCATAAAAGAACCATATATAGAGATGAAAAATATTTCATTTAAATATGGGAAGAAGAGCTCACTGATATTAAAACGTGTATCGGTATCTTTTGATTCATTAAAAAAGATTGCTATCGTTGGACCTTCAGGAGCTGGAAAAACGACGCTAATTAGTATTTTAACTAGACTCCAAGAAAAATATGATGGACTGGTATTTTTAAATGGAAGAAATAGTAAAGATTATTCCTTAGCTAGTTGGCGTAGTTTGTTTAGTGTAGTTACTCAAGAAAATAGTATATTTTCAGGAAGTATAAGAGATAATTTAACTTTTGGATTAATCGATAAGCCAAGTGAAGAAGAATTAAATCAAGCGCTGAAAGTTGCTTCTATGAGTAAAGACATAGATAAGTTTCCTGGAAAATTAGATTTTGACGTAGGTGAAAACGGTGGAAAGTTATCAGGTGGTCAACGACAAAAAATTCAAATTGCTAGAGCATATTTGAGAGATACACCGTTTATTATTTTTGATGAAGCTACATCAAATTTAGATCCTGAATCTGAATCGGAAATTTTAAGTTCAATAGATGAATTATCATCAAAAAAGACATTAATAGTAATAGCTCATAGGCTCTCTACAATTGTAAATGCAGATAAGATTTATTTTCTCGATAATCATCAAATCTTAGGAGCAGGGACGCATGAAGAGCTCCTAAGAAAAGTTGAAAAATATAAAACGTTTGTGAATGATCAGTTTATATCTAAAGAGTAATTATGAAGTATACAATTCAAGATTATTTACCATTTTTAAATGATAAAGATAATTTCTTTATTGATCCATCCAATACCGTGGATAATTTTAATATTACTCCACCATCTAAGGAATGGAAAATATATAAAGATAAACATTGGACTTTTTTAGGAAAACTTAGCGTAAAATTACCAACTCAAGGTTGGAAAATACATTTGTCGGCAGGCTATGATAAAGCAGAGTTACAATTGATGATTAATACTGCTTGTGATTATTTATTTGCAAATAATATTTGTTTTAAAGTAACTAATAGCTATGAGGAATGGTTAATAAAAAATTCTAAATCGGCAGATAGAGTTTCTGCAGGAAAATTTATAACTATCTATCCTCAAAATGAAACTCAATTTAAGCAAATAGTAGAAAAATTAAGAATTTTATTGCAACCATATAAAATTGGTCCATATATTCTGTCAGATAAAAGATATCAAGAAACAAATATTTATTATCGTTATGGTGGTTTTAAAGAAATTAAAAATAATAATGGGGAATTATGTATTAGGGATCAGCAAGGAAATCTAATTCCTGATGAAAGATTACCATTTTATAAGAAACCAGATTTTGTTGAAGATCCGTTTGAAAAAGCTACAAAAGATAAATCGAATAAAATAGTTAATAAAGATAAATTAGATAGCTACAATATTTCTAGTGCTCTGCATTTTAGTAATGCAGGTGGGGTATATTTAGGACAGTGTGGAGAACGAAAATATGTTATCAAAGAAGGAAGAAAAAATGCTGGAATAGATTCTCATCTCCAAGATGGTTTTTCAAGAATTAAGCATGAAGCTACCTTTTTAAACAAGTTGAAAGATTCTCCATATGTTGTAAATATTAAAGATTATTTTCAAGTATGGATACACAATTATTTAGTTGAAGATTATTTACCGTTAGAAAATTTGGGAGATTATATAAGCAATAAATTCCCTGTTCATGGTGATGAAGCACACTATGTAGAAAAGATTAAAACTATAGCTAAAAACTTAGTGACTGCCGTAGATGATGTTCATGAACGAGGAGTAGCATTAGGAGATTTACAGCCAGACAATATTCTGATAAATGAAAGTAAAAATCAAGTTCTTTTAATAGATTTAGAACAAGCTAATGAACTTATGGCTCAGTATGATCCTGGTCTAAAGACGGTAGGATTTGTAGATTCAAATATGGTTATTAGTACGTATGAACAAGCAGATTGGCTGGCAACATATAAAACTATTAGATATGCTTTAGAGCCCTTGATTGATATTGATTCCTTGAGTACATATAACGAGAAATATAGAGATCTAAATTGGATGAAGTATCGAGAAGAAGTAAAAAAATTCCTCCAAGAATTTAAATTAGAATGTTTTAAAAGAGGACATATTAATCATAAAAATGACAATGTTCCTACTAATCCTGTTATGCTAGGAACTTTGGATGAAAATATAACGAAGCTAAAGCGGGGGATAGTAAGTAATATAGACGATACACAATCGACTATTAACGGAGATATTGAACAATTTCTGTCTTCGACTGGAAAGATTAATGTATTAAACGGCTTGATGGGGCTCGGGTTAGTTGAACAAGAAAAAACAGAGCCAATTTTTCGTTTATATACTAATTTATATTTAAATAGTAAAGATCAACTTGTCCAAATAAGTAGTAAAGATAATGGTTTGTTTACTGGAGCAGCGGGAATTGGTTCACTTATTTATAACTGGTTTGATAAAAAAATTGGTGAACAAATAATTAACAATATTGATACAACTAAAATACACGATATGTCTTTAAAAAGTGGATTAGCTGGAATTGGATTAGCTAAACTAGCTTTGTATCAAGCTAATAAACAAGAAGAGCAAAAGGTAGAAGTTCAAAAAATTGCAAGCATTGTAACAAGTCATTATAAGGCTTGTCAAACTCTAGGAATATTGGATGGAAAGTTAGGCCTACTATTATTTTTAGAAAAAGTAGGAATATATTTTAATGATTCAAACTTAATTAAAATTGTAAAGCAAGAAATTAATAATTTTGTTGCAGTACATCTCAGCTTTAATGATGGGGTATATTTAGCCGGAACTGCTTTAGGTAGAGAATCATATTTTCCATATCTTAATAGTGGCACTGCTGGCCTGGCCTTAGTATTATTAGAATTTATGTATGATGAGATTGTTTCGAATGAAATTAGGCCACTTATTAATAAATTAATAGCGACTTTAGATGTTAATTTAACTTACATGAATGGTCTATTTGATGGTTTTGGTGGATTAATGCTAGTGGATCTTGCAGCCAAAAATTATGGCTATCCAAATTACCTTGCTAAAAAAATAGACTTAATAAACAACTATCTTGATATAGAAGAAGATCAAATCTTAGTTCCGGGACCATATGGATTAAAGAATTCAATGGACTTAGCATCTGGTGCAATAGGGATGCTAACTGTTTTTCAGGGAATTAAAGAGAACAATTGGGGAAAGTGGATACCACTTGTTCATAGCACTAACTTTTCTCTATTTGAAGGAGGTGAATAAATATGCAAAATGATGAAAAACAATCATTACTTGGCTTACAAGCTGCAAGCCCATTTGTAAGCTTTAGAAAAAAGGGTGGTAGTACTCATAACCACAATACTTATAATTCTGTTATTTGTTGGAATAAAATTATTACCTTATTTGGTTAATTTTAGTGTATTTAAAAAAGCGTAACTTTTGTTGCGCTTTTTGGCATATAAACGTAATCTAAAATTTAAATCTAGAAGGGAAGAGACTAAATGAGTAAAAAAAGAAATTTAATTAGCTTCCAAGGCGTATTGGGATTTAATCCCTATGTAAGTTTCTTTTCGCAAGGATCATCTAAGGAAAAGTCATTAACTAAATTTTTAAAGAAATATTTTGGATTTTAAAAGATGTTATCAACTATTCTCGATGTGATTCTATTATTGTTATCGCCATTAGTAGACTTCGTTAACTACTTTAAAATTATTAAATTTAAGACAAAAGGAAAAATAAGTAGGATTTTGATCTTACTTATTTTTTTGGTGACAGTTTTTGAAGAAATAGTCACAGATTTAATAGCTTTTCCTCCTCTTGACGCTCTTGCCACAATAATAGAAATGGGGCTTCTTATTTTAGTATGCTCTCGATCAAAAAAAGACTATAGAATGCTTTTAACTGGCGCATTAATTATTGGAATTATTGACTTGGGCAACAATATAGTAGTTAGTTTTTTTGGTAAGCTATTTGATATGAGTGCAGAGATTAGTACAGTAATCTATATATGTTTGTGCTTATTATCATATGTGTATATTAGGTATTATGCTAAAAAGATTAATAAGTTAATTAGTGGTAGGAATAAAAATATTCTCTTAAATTCTGCTATTTATCTATATATTTCAAGTATTATTGCCTATATAATAGCTAGTATTGAAAAGACTTTGTCTACGGCCTTGGTTATCTTAATAGGAATTTTGATAATTCAAGGAGTATATACTATCGTTAATGTAAAAATCAGTGTACGAACAAGTAAAAATATACTGAATGAAGCTGAACAAAATTATCTAAAAAAGCAAAATGCGCAATTACAACGTAATAATAATCAGTTAAAAGAATACGCTAATTCGTTGGAAAAAGACGAAGATAGACTCCGTAGATTTAAACATGATTATCGGAATATTTTAAATAGTTTGAAAATTAGTGCGCAAAAAGAAGATTCTAAAGTGTTAATAAAACAACTTGATGAATATACTAAAGAGCATTTTGATTCAGACGCCTTAAGTAAATTTAAAGACGTAAACCATATTCATGATGAGCTTGTAAAAAGTATTATAATAACGAAACTGTCTAAAATGTTTAACAATGGAATAAAATATAGATTTAGTTGCGAAAAAGATATAAATGCTTTTCCTTTTTTATCTTCTTCCGAACATATGGATGTGGTTAGAATTCTGGGAATTACGTTTGATAATGCTATTGAAGCTACGAAAAAAGAGAAAGATCCTAAAATTGAAGCTATGCTTTATCAGAATAATGGTAATTTGGAATTCATAATTAGAAACTCTCTAGCTAAAGAGATAAATAAAAATGAGGTCTTCCAGATGGGACATACAACAAAAGAAAATCATTCAGGCATAGGATTAAACAATGTTTTAAAGATTGTTGAAAAATATCCAAACAATATGATGGTGGATATTAATACAGAAGCAGGATGGTTTACGTTTAATTTGGTTATATTTAAGTAAGGAGGAATTAAAATTAAGTATTCAGTTTTTATATGTGATGATGATTTACAACAGATAAAATTTATAAATGATTGTTTAGAAAAAGCTAGCATAATCTTAAGCAATGAAGAAAAAATAGAATTTGATGTTGTAAAGAATGCTAGTAGCTATGAAGAGGCAACATCATATATTGAAAATACACATATAAGTGCCGGAATTTATTTTCTTGATATAGAGATTGGTAAAAAGTTACATGAAAAAAATGGAATTGATCTAGGTGAAGTCATTAAGGAAAAAGATGAAAAAGCCCAATTGATTTTCATTACTAGCCATGAAGATATGGCATTTTTAACGTTTGAACGAAGATTAGGCGCAATAGACTTTATTGTTAAAAGTAGTGATTTAGATAAAACCCGTGCGCGTATATTATATGCAATTGAAAATGCAATAGATAAAATTTCAAAGTTTGATTATATAAAAAGAAATACATTTTCTTATCGATTTGGTCAAGAAATAAAGAATATAAGTTTAGATGATGTGATTTACATTACAACTACGAATGTTGGTCATAAACTACAATTAGTAAAGAGGACAGGCTGGGCAGAATTTATTGGTAGTTTAAAAGATATTCCATCAAGATACAGTCAATTGGTACAAATTAGTCAATCTTGTGTGATTAATCCGCATAATGTACAGAATATTGATTTGAACGAGAAAAAAATAATTTTTATAAACGGAGATATTGAATACTTTTCAGTAAGAAATACTCGTAAAGTTAAAACTTTGTTTAAGATGTAGGTTATAAGATAACTTTAATTAAAAATGCAATATTTAAATATATCATGAGTAGTCTTGGGTACAGGAGATATCCCTAAGACTATTTTTTTGTTATTTTTTATAAAAAATTCAAGCCGTAAATTGCAATAATAAGTTGGACACTTTATGCAGCTTGATAGATGTTGTCTAA
>ERZ777011.1049-NODE-1049-length-33840-cov-7.481219_pt1 | contig 33840 bp, 32 predicted proteins | sample MGYA00374964_ERZ777011 | MGnify/ENA primary metagenome ERZ777011 (study PRJEB29310, sample SAMD00008975) | mouse gut metagenome | study: EMG produced TPA metagenomics assembly of the Metagenome analysis of fecal microbiota from mouse which was promoted...
CGCAACTGACTTGTAATCAGTAGGTTGGGGGTTCGACTCCCTCTGTCGGCACCATCTTTATGGAGGAATAGCGAAGTGGTCAAACGCGGCAGACTGTAAATCTGTTCTTTCGGGTTCCATGGTTCAAATCCATGTTCCTCCACCATCTTCTTATTGCCTCGTAGCCAAGTGGTAAGGCATCAGACTTTGACTCTGACATTCCGATGGTTCGAACCCATCCGAGGCAACCATCTTATTTTTTTACCCATATGTTCCGTTAGCTCAGCCGGTAGAGCATCTGACTTTTAATCAGAGGGTCTGGGATTCGAATTCCCAACGGGACACCATTTATAAAATCAACGACGCAAAATGTCGTTTTTTTTTTTTTTTTTCAAAATAAAAAGGAACTAAACAAATAGCTCCTTTTTATATCTTAATAATTTATCAGTAACAATTATCCCAAATCCATCATTTAAATCCAAAATTTCCTCAAATTTATTTTCTATTGAACCATTATTTGCAATTCTTTTTTTGGGAATCTCAAATTCTTGCTTCTGTCCACTAGTAAAAGATAAGCTTATTTTCACTATATCCTTCTTATTATTTAATCTTTTATATAGATTATAATCTTCTTTAGCAAAATCATCCAATATTTTTATCATAAAAAAATTAGCACCTAATTCTTTGGAATTATCAATAATTTTATAATTTATTTCATCTCCGTTATTATCAAGATTTGCTATAAAAAAATGATCAAAATAGTCTGACGATACAGAAATTGTTTCGTTGCTGCTGGTTTTCAAATCTATGTTGTAAATACATCCTGCACTCATTCTATCACCTATAAAAATTATATCATACAAAGAATAAATATGCAGTAAAAAAATATGTAACTGCGCCAAAAAGCGACATTTTTTTTCAAAACTGGATGCTAATATATAAGCATTCATTTTTTTAGGGGGGATAATATGAATGAATCAATGAAACTTTTAGAAGAAAAGTTTAATGAAGTAAAAAAAATGGGGTATATAAAAAGTACAAGAGGTGGGACAACTGGTGTTGGTAAAACATTTGAAGATTTAATTGGAAAAAAAGAGGATAGAAGTCCAAATCCAGATTTTTATGGAATTGAAATAAAAACAAAATTACACTATAGCATTAGAAACACCACACTTTTTAATTTAAACCCAAAAGGAAAGGAACAGTATGAAACAAGAAGATTAGTAAAAACTTATGGCTACCCAGATAAGGATTTGCCAAAATGCAAAGTATTATATGCAACTGTTTATGGTAGTTGTCTCAATTGCATAGCAGCTAAATATCTTATGGGGCTAAATGTAGATTATGAGAATAATAGAATTAATCTTAGAATAATCAATTTAAATATGGAATTAGTAGAAAATTATGTATACTGGGACTTTGAAGAATTAAAGGAACGATTGTATAGAAAACTAAAGTATTTAGCTGTAACAAATGCGGCAAAAAGAACAATAGATGGCGAAGAATTTTACCACTATACCAGCATTGATTTTTACAAAATAAAAGACTTCACTACTTTCTTGAAACTAGTTGAACTAGGAATAATATGCGTAACATTTCGAATAGGTATAGAAAAATCTGGCCCTAAAAAAGGCGAATTTCATGATAGAGGTACAAGTTTTCAGATTAAAGAATGCAATCTGACAAAATTATTTGATAAGATTGAAGAATAGAAAATATATGGTGTCGCAGACATAAAAAAAGAATCATTTCTCTGATTCTTTTAATATTAAACTGGTCGAGAAGACAGGATTCGAACCTGCGACCCCTTGGTCCCAAACCAAGTGCACTACCAAGCTGTGCTACTTCTCGAATAATGGTGCGCCCAAAGGGAGTCGAACCCCTAACCTTTAGATCCGTAGTCTAACGCTCTATCCAATTGCGCTATGAGCGCATTCCCATATGAGATTGCATCAAAAATTCAAATTACTTATTCATTATAACATATTTATAATAAAATGCAAGCAATAATGTTTCATATTTATACTACATTAATATTAAAATTTTACAAATATATGTATAAAAAACACCAATTAAAGAAAATTAAATGAAATAACCAAAGAAAAATGTTATATTATAGAATAGTAAGTGGGTGAAAAAATGGAAAACGGCTATGAGTACATTGTTAAAGAGGGCGATACTTTATCTGATATTCTTTATGATTTGACTGGCAGTGCCAATAAAGATATTTATGAAAAAATAGCATCAGATAATAATATAGAAAATGCCGATCATATAATTCCAGGTCAAAAAATTATAATAGGGCAAGAATATTTAAATTCGAATTCAAATAATACATCAATGTCAAGCATCTCAGAAAACACTAGTGATTCTCAAAAAAATGAAACAGATAATGGTAATTCTTTACTTTTTGAATCTGAAGATCAATCTGAATTAGAACAAATTTTAACAAAAGAACCACTAAATGAAAAAGAAGCTGAAAAAATGTCTTCAAACGAACAAACAAACGATAGTAAACAAAATCTCACACCTCAAGAAAAGATAGCTAGTAGTACTTCGTCGCAAAATGGATCCACCAACTCAATATCTAATAATTCAAATAATATTTCAAACTCAATATATGTACCGAGTGATTATGAAATATGTTATCCAAATAGTGTTTCTGGATTTGAACCAAGGGATAGTTTTAAAACTTTTCAAATTAAAAAAAATGCTGGTGAGCACTTTGTGGACGTAAACAATCAAGTTCGAAAATGTGGTACAGACATAGATGGAATTATATCTTCTCTAACAACATTAAAAACAAAGATGGGAGAAAATACAGGCACAACTGCTCAAATCGACAAGATAACAAATGCCTTAATGCAAAAGAAAAAAGATTTAATAACTAAAAATTCGGAACTTATAAAAGCTTGTAATCAAGTAATTGAATATGTATACGAAAATAAATCTTCTAAAGCAGAAGAGGCTACAGAAGTGTACAATACAATAGCAAATATAAATGTTTATAAAGGATAAAAAAGATGACATAAAGAAACTCTTTAATGCCATCTTTTTATATTTTCATTCCACAACCAGGACAGTAGCCATTTGCACCAACAAGACTTGATCCACACCTACTACATTTTAAACTATCGTTCTTTGTTTGCACAGAATCGACATTCTCTATTTTTTGTTTACCACCAAAAGCGATCGCCTCCTCTGAAGGACCTTCGACTTTATATTCTTGAATATCTGTTTCAATCTTTTTTTCAGCTGAACTTTCTATTTCTATTCTTTTTTCCAAATTATCAACATTCTCAAGTGATAAATTATCAATAGAGATAGTATCATCAATTTCCACAATTTCATTGTTATCAAACTCATCCGCTGAAGGTACTTCTACATCAAATTCCTTAATTTCTTCGATATCATCAAAAATATATTCATCAGCGACAATATTTTCTTCGATATCGTCAATAAGATTATTTTCATTTGCAACTGTATTTTCCTGTACTGAATTTAAAGAATTAAAGTCAAAGTCGCTTTCTCCATCAGTTTCTAATTTTTTTTCTAATTTATCAATAGCAGCAATATTTTTTACATACACATCATCAACTATAAAATCTATATTTTTTCTATTAGAAAATGCTATATAAGGCATAAAAAACCAAGGAAAAAATATAGATAATACAGACTGCCATCGTTTACACTTGTATTTTCTAGTAATAACATATGTTGAACAAAACAAGCATATTATATTTATTCCAGGAATGAATATAGTCCAAAAAGGTAAAGAACATATTTTATAATACAAGTACACATTATAAAAAGGAATAATACTAAAATAGCCAGGGAGATTCTCTTTTATAAATATTTTCCACAAAGAAATTATGGAAATAACACCACAAATGCTCGAATATACACAAAAGAAAATAAATAAATTTTTTAGGATTTCTGTTACATTTTCCATAGTGCCTCCGTAGTATAAATAAATTATATAAGAATACCTAGAATAAATCAATATTTGATTGTTTGGAGACTTTTTTAATGGTATAATAAATAAAATAGAGGGTGCTTATCGTGATAATAGTAGGAGTAAAAAATAATAAAATTTTTAAAATACCTTTACCTGACAATGTAGAAGGGAATTATTTAATTAAAGACAATCTCGGAACTACTATTGGCTACATAGTAGCAGAAGAGAACTCTTGGGTTGTGTACCCAAATCAAGATTACTTATTAAGTTATGATGGGAATTTTGTTCAAAAAGCCAAAATAGAAGAATTGTCACAATTTATTATAAAGAACTCAATTGATGGAAGTGTAAGCATCCTTGTTGCCTCTCCAACAATTGAATTAAGTTCTATAGAAGTAAAACCTAAAAAAAGTAAAATTACAATTGGTAATGCAGAAAGTTCAGATATATGCTATAAGACTGAATTTATAAACCCATTACATGCAACTATTAATCATGACAAAGACAGATGGTACATTGAATGTGCAAACAATTCATATATTTTTGTTGATGACAGACTTGCACGAAGAAAAAGATTAAATCATGGCGATTTAATTTATCTTTATGGCTTAAAGATTATTTGTCTATGTGATTTTATAATTCTTATGAATTCTGTAAAAAATAATCAATTGATACTAAACAACGAAAGTTTTGAAAAAAGAGCACCAATAACACAAGAAATTAAAAAGGATTCATTTGCCCTACAAACAGAGTATGAAGTATTTGATTCAAAAGAACAATTTTTAAGATCGCCTAGATTTAAAACCTCAGTAACTCATCAAAAAATTAAACTTACTTCCCCTCCCGACAGTCAAATTCAACAAATCCAACCAACAATTTTAACAATTGGGCCACAGCTTACTATGATGCTTTCATCAGTCATCGGAATGTTTACTACTTTAACAAATGTTGCAAGTGGCAATCAAACATTAGCTGCCTCAATGCCTACATTAATCCTTACATCAGTTACGATGGTCAGTGCTTTATTTTGGCCAACTGTCACAAGAAGATGGAATAAACATGAAAATAAGCGAAGAGAATTAATACGTATAAGATCATACAGAAACTATCTAGCCAAAAAAGAAAAAGACATACTGAATATTATATCCAATCAAAAACAGATTTTATTAGAAAATAACGTTACACTAGAACAATGTCAACAAATCATTTATCGACGAAAAAGAAATTTATGGGAAAGAACAATTGAAGATAATGATTTTTTAACTGCTAGAATTGGTGTAGGATTTATTCAACCCGATATAGAAATTGAATATGATGAACAAGATTTTTCAATTAAAGACGACATACTAAAAGATGAATTAAACGAATTAGTCAAAAAATTTGATTATGTTGAAGAAGCACCTTTAAATTTTTCTTTTCTAAAAAATCGCATTTCTGCTATTGTAGGAAATTATGGGATTTTGCAGCCATTCTTCGAAAGTATTCTTTTACAAATCATGACTTTCCATTTGTATAGTGAATTAAAAATTATTATTTTAACGAGTGAAAGTCATGCAAATGATTGGAATTTTATAAAATTCTTACCACATTGTTGGGATAACTCAAGAACAAGAAGATTTATTGCTGCCACTATTGACGAAAAGAAAAAAGTTGCAAGCTATTTAGAGAACGTTATAAATGAAAGAGAAGAATTTTTAAATCCTCAAGGAAAGAAAGATAACGAAAGCAGCAAACCGTTGGATGAATTTGCCTATAAAAAATTTGGTTGTTATTATTTAATCATAACAGACGATATCGCATCTTGCAGGCATTTAGATGTTATAAATAGAATTTTAGATATGAAAGAAAATCTTGGATTTTCAATGATTATTAAAAATGATAGGATAACTAATTTGCCAAATCAATGCACAACATTCATGAATATTAATGAAGAAACGTCAGGAATGTTTGGAAATGAGTTAAATGTTGGCGAGCAAAAACAATTTAAAGCTGATTTAAATAAAACAGTAAATGTTGAAGACTGTGTTGAAAAAATTGCAAACATCTACGTTAAAGTTCCAAAAGAAAAGCACGAATTACCAAAATCAATAGGATTTATGGAAATGTATGGTGTAGGTAATGTGGAACAGTTTAACTCGCTTGATAGATGGGCCAGTAACAATCCTGTAGTTAGTTTATCTGTTCCTGTCGGTATTGATCAAAATGGTGATCTTTTCAATATGGATATTCATGAAAAAGCTTATGGTCCTCATGGCCTTGTAGCTGGAACAACTGGATCTGGTAAATCAGAATGGATAATAACATATATTTTATCATTAAGTGTAAATTTTTCACCTTTAGAAGTTCAATTTGTTTTAATTGACTATAAAGGCGGTGGCCTTGCAGGATCCTTTGAAAACAAAGAAACAGGAGTAAGATTACCACATCTTATCGGGACTATAACCAACCTTGATAAATCCGAAATAAGAAGAAGTTTAGCATCTCTAGAAGCAGAATCAAAAAGAAGACAAAGAATGTTTAATGAAGCTCGAGAAAAACTTAATGACAGCTCCATGAATATTTATAAATATCAACAATATTATCGAAAAGGAATGCTTGATGAACCATTATCCCATCTATTCCTAATTTCTGATGAGTTTGCTGAGTTAAAATCTCAAGAGCCAGAATTTCTTGACCAACTAGTATCTATTGCTCGTATAGGTCGTTCATTAGGTATTCATTTGATACTTGCAACCCAAAAACCTGCAGGTGTAGTTGATGAACAGATGTGGTCAAACTCCAGATTTAAAGTTTGCTTACGTGTTCAAGATAAACAAGATTCAGTTGATATGATAAAATGCGATGATGCAGCATATTTAAAACAAACTGGTGCTTTCTATTTCCAAGTTGGGCTAAACGAATTTTTTGGATTAGGACAATCAGCATATGCTGGAGCAAAATATAAACCAACTAGTATTTTGAAGAAAAAAATAGAAACATCTTTAGATGTCGTAGATAGAACAGGAGAAGTTATAAACACTGTTGATATAATTGAACAAGATAATCAAGCAAACTCTAATGTTCATGGCGAAGAACTTCTAAATATCATCATGTATCTGTCTGATTTAGCAAATAAACAAAACATAAATGCTCGTAAATTATGGCTTGATTCAATTCCCGAAATGATTTATGTTGATAATATTAAAGCAAAATATGGATTTAAGCGAGTACCTTATCATATAACTCCTATTATAGGGGAATACGATAATCCATACCAACAATTACAACAAGTTTTGAAAATGGATTTAAATGACGCAAATGTATATATAGCTGGATTATCTGGATCCGGTAAAGAAAAATTATTGCAATCTATGATATATTCAATTATTACTAACTATACACCTCAAGAAGCAAATATATACATATGTGATTTCGGGGCAGAAACTCTAGGAATGTTTGAAGAAGCACCACATGTTGGAGATGTAGTTTATGCTAACGATAAAGTAAAATTAGAGAACTTAAATAGATTTATAAAAAAAGAAATAAAAGATCGCCGAGCACGATATCGTGAATACGGAGGTAATTATGAAAGTTATATAAACTACAGCCAAGCGAAAGATAATCTTCTTCTAGTAGTCATTAATGATATTGGATTTATAAGAGATAATTATCAAGACGTCTTTGAAGACTTTGAAAATATCTTTATTGAATCAGCAAAATATGGAGTAATATTTGTTGAAACATCTCTTGAATCAACACTGCACAAGACAAAAGTATTAAATACCTTTAAGAAATATGTCCTTAAGTTTGCACCAGGGGAATACGAAAGTGTATTAGGGATAAAAGCTAAAGGTATAAATCCGAAAGACTTAAAAGGAAGAGGTCTTACTGAAATTAATGATGCAATATATGAATTTCAAACTGCCAGTATATGTGATGATGAAAAATTACAACAATCGGTAAAATATGTATGCAAGAAATTAAGCGAAGCTTATCAAAGTAAAGCACCAAAAATTCCAAAGATACCTAATGCCATAAATATGGATGTTCTTAACAGGGAAATAATAGATATAACTAATCTTTGTATGGGATATTCAGTTGCATCAATTAGTCCAATTTACTTTAACTTAAGAAAAAATCAAGGAACATTAATTCTTGGTTCTAAAAAAACACAATTAAGAAATTACATGAAGGTAATGAATCAACAACTTGATATTGCAGCAGAAAAAGGAACAAAAGTTTACTTTTTTGATTCAGAAGATAGCTTCAAGGTTGAAAAATATAATAAACTAACATATGTTGAGATGAGCGAAATTCAAAATACAATTAATAATATGATTATATATACAACAGGAGAGTACGAAAAGTATAATAAACTTGTTGATAAATCGAAATATAAAGCTCCTGCTAGATCACTTATTGTTCTTTATGGTGCCGCACAAATATATCGAATTATTGGCGACAAAATTGCAGATAAGTTAGTTAATGTATTTGCTCAAGCCCGCGAATTATCGTTATTTGACTTTTTAGTTGTAGATACGGCTAATGAGATTAAAGAAATTCAAAGACACAGAACAATCGTCCAAATGTTTATTGAATCAAACGGAGTATGCATAGGTAACACAGCTGAAAATCAAATGATTATAGATATGAACACACGAGATATTAGAGTAAAAGATGCTTTACTTGATCATGAAGGATACATAATTGAAAAAGGAAAAGGCAAACTATCCCAAGTGTTACAATACGAAGGTGATGAAGAGGAGGAAAATGTCTTATGATGTATAAAGTTATATGTGAAGTATCTTTTCCTGCTCTTGGAATCCAATTGGATATAAATATTCCTATAAATAAAACAGTTGAATATGTAACAAAAATGCTTGATAAAATAATCCAAGAAAATGTATCAACAAAGTATCAAAGTAAACCAAACAGTATACTTGTAAATAAACGAACAGGTTCTGTCTATGATAAAAATGTCTTAGTAAAGAATACTGATATTTGTAATGGAAGCAAGTTGACATATTATTAGTGTCAACGACTGTGTATAATGTAAATAAATGTTTACTTTAAAAAAATAATAAAATATAATATATTTAGAATATGGAACAGTTCATATTAATAATAGAAGGAGAATGAAATATGGAATTTGAAATTTGCTATCCATCAAGTGTTCGCGGTTGGGAACCACGTAACAGTTTTAAAACTTTTCAAGTAAAAGAAAACGCTGGTGAAGAATTCGTTGCGGTTAATAACTGTGTAAAAAAATGTTGCACAGATATTGATGGAGTTATCCAATCTTTACAAACTTTAAGAACAAAGATGGGCGAAAACACTGGTACAACAAGTCAAATTGATAAAATTGTAAAAAGTCTTGGAGAAAAGAAACAAGATTTAATTACTAAAAATCAAGAATTAATTAATGCTTGTGAACAAGTTATTCAATACGTTTATGAAAATAAAACAAGTAAATCTCAAGAGGCAGGTGCAGTAGCAAATACAATTGCACAAATTGATATTTACAAAGGATAATAGGAAGGAAGAGAAAATATGGCAGGAAGAGTAGCTGTAGATTACGATATTGAAGAAGTAATCGCATTTTGTGAAGACGGTGCACAAACTGATATTCATAATCTAGTTTCGGATTTAGATAAATTGGCTCAAGAACTTGAAGATTGTCAAGATAAATTCCATTGTAAAGGTGGAGACAATGCAAATGCAGTTATAAAAATCTACAAAGGATTTGCTGATGCAATTGGGAAAAGTACAGGATTACAATCAGGAAGTGGAGCTGCAGGGTTAGCAGTTGGAGCCGCAAGAATTGTTAATACTTGTTATTCAGAAGCAAGAGCAGATTTAAAGGCTCAAGAAGCAGCACAGTATTCGGGATTAAATTTCTAAAGAGAAAACTTTGTTTTCTTTTTTTCATGAAGTAATACATTATAATTTACAATATTCTCCTTATTTGTTATAATTAATATAATAAAAGGGTGAATGTGATGAATAAATTTTTAAAAACGGCAAATAAAAGAATAGCTGAACTTATAAAAGACTTAAATGCTGATGCACAAGTAGCATTAGACAAAGCTAACGAAGAAGAAAAAGGAAGAATAACTCTATCACTTTTGTATTACAAAATAATCTTACAAGGTTGTATTGCTTTTGAAGCAAATGTAAGCGATTATGTTAATGCTATTAAAGATTGTGCCATGGACGAAACAGACATTGCATTAATTTTAGATAAATATTGTGGAGAACCAGCTGTATCAATTAGTCTAGGTGATATTGAATTAGATGAAAATCCAGAAATCAACATAGATGTTAAAGACGTAAAAAATCCTGGAGATATTGAATTAGATGAAAATCCATTTATAGACATAGATGTTAAAGACGTTAAAACTGGTTCTGGTATAGAACTAGATGAGAATCCTCTAATAAATTTAGAAGTTCAAGATATATTTAATGACTTAGATATAGTATTAGATGAAAATCCATACATAGATATAGATGTTAAAGACGTAAAGAATCCAGGAGACATTGAGATGGATGAAAATCCTAAAATAAAGTTAGATATAAAAGAGATAAGAAATTTAGGCGACATTGAAATGGATGAAAATCCAAAGATTAACATTGATGTTAAAGATGTAAAGAATCTTGGAGATATCGAAATGGATGAAAATCCAGAAATCGACATAGATGTTAAAGAAGTAAAAAATCCTGGAGATATTGAAATAGACGAAAACCCTAAATTAAAAATAGATATAAAAGAAGTGGCAAATGTTGATATAGAGCAAGAAAAGGATTCTTCCAATCTATTTGGAGCTCTAGATTTTAAAGTAAAAGAAAATTCAGCTCCTTATGTTTTTAATGCTGAAGACTTTGAAAAGCAAGTAAAAGCCGAAAGAGAAGCAAAACGTAATAAAAAGATTCAAGAAGAAGATAATTAGAAAGTGTACAGTGTATGCTTTTTTTCTTTAATATATAGAATAATTTAAATATTTTTGTTATCATCAAAATGTGGAGGCTTAACATGATATTTAAAAGAGTAGCAAAGTTTAAATTCAACAATAAAACTTATCAAATGTTTTCATCTAAGAACAAGTTTGCCTTTTTAAGAGTAGAAAACGGCTTATATCATTATCCTACATTAGATGAATTTCAGAATATTGTATTTTTTCTTGAACAAGAACACTATGCAAAGTATAACGACAAACGTAAAGAGAAATATCAGTTCATGCCTTTTTTAAGTTTTAATGTCAAAAATAATATAAAAAAAGTAATGATAACATCATTATTAGTTATGTCGTGCCTAACAGGGTGTGGTCATGAACAAAGTGCAAAATCTTATTATTACGGCTATGAGCCATTAGATATATCTGTAACAAATGATATTGATGAATCGACCATTACAGATATATCGTATGCAAATGGATTTTATGAAACGGAAGACTTTGAATTACTTGAGTCATCTAAAATGATAACTTTATATAATAATAAATATTTTGATAAACTATTTGGCTATTCAAATGTTTTAGAAAATGATGTTATTAAATCTATAGAATCAAATAAATCAATACCTGATGATTATATTTATTACATAAATGAGTTTGTATTAACTATGGCTTCTTACTACGACTCACTAGATTTTAGGGTTTTTGATTATAATATAAAAAGTTTAGAGTTTGAAGTAAGATCACCAGATAATGTTGATTTTATTGCTAATGGGGCAGTTGCTTTTTATGATATAAATAATAATAAAATGATAATTTCAACAGATATTGATTTGGCTCATAACCCAAGATCAAGATTAATATTTAGGCACGAACTAGGACACTTATTCAACCATTTAAAAATTGAGAAAGATGGCTATTCTATAGATTATTCCTTTAATGATGCAGGAAGAGGAACATACTTAAAAGAAGCTTTGGATGTAATTTTTACCACTGACCCATTTATGTATGATTATAAAGATCCAAAAATTACTGAAAATATGGGATATCCAATAATAACGAATATAGTAAGAGTATTAGTAGAATGTTCTGATTATGATATTCAAGAAAGTGTTTCTGCTAATGTTTATAATTTTCAAAATCACCTTAATTCTTACTTTGGTGAAGAATTAGATGCTAATATTATAGAAGAATTGATTGAACTACAGTGGATAGAGTATTCGGATGATTTAATTAAGGTTAATGATGAAGATTATGAAGACTTATATGAATATGTTACAAAATTATATATAAAGAAAAATGTTAACCCAACTATGTCATATGATGAAATAAAAGAAAAAGAAACTACATTAAAAGACAAACTTTTACTTGGAGTTAGTCATGATGAATATGTATACATTAATATTGTAGAAGAAGTATTTAATAATTATTTAAAAGAAAATAATATAACTAAGACTTCTATAAGAGTAATGTAAAAAAGGAAAATAATTATGTCAATATCAAAAAAATAGCATTAGTTTTAATTTATCTTTGGTATACTATAATTGGGTGGAAAGTAGAAGGAGAAATGTATGGAAGAAAGCGGATCTGTTTATAACAATGAAAACTTAGTAATTAACAACATGAATCCGAATTCACAACCAATCAATGATGTTGAAAAAGCTGATACCTCTGTTAGCGAAGAAGAAGAGGTTGGTGAACATGACATTGTTATTGAAGAAGACTTTCAAATAAATATGGATATTGCTGAAATTTCTGATTCAATGGCATTTAATGATTCTTCTTCTGAAGGAGAAAGTAATCAAATTAAAGAGGAAGTTAGTATTGGTACTGAGCAGTCAGGAAACATTACTTTTTAGAAGGAGTTAGGATGTAAACCTAATTCCTTTTATATTTGAAAAAGATTCGGTATATTATATAATAATAACAGGTGATTATATGAATCAAAATGTGGATTACGATTATGATGAAGTCATACAATTTTGCCAAGGTGCAGGACAAAACAGTATTAACGAACTTGCAAATAGCCTTAATGCTCTAAGTAATGAAATGGAATTATGCCAAGATGCCTTCCATTCAAAAGGAAATCAAATGGTTATTGGCGAAATCTACAATGCTTTTTCCTCTATTATTGGTTCAACTTCTACTAACAGTGGAGTATCAGGACTAGATTCGGAATCAGCTAAAATATTAAATATATGTTATTCTGAAGCCATGAAAGATAAAAGTATTTTAGAGTCAGATCTTTTAGGAGGTGGCGGATCAAGTGTAACTTCGCAACCAAGCGATGTTAGCTCAAATCCCCAACAACCTTCTGAGCAAATGCCTACTCCAGAAGAACCAAAATCAGAGCCAACTCCCGGACCAACACCATCAAGTGGAGGAGCAATAGGTGGATCTTTATCTCCAGGGACAACAGCTAATACTTTCCCTGCTCAAGCTTATAATTTATCTGAACAAGAATATAGAGAATTTTGTGCAACTATATATGCTGAAGCTGCCGAAGGAAATGCTTACACTGTATCAGACTCAATGGGGGTTGCTTCAGCTATTTTAAATCGCTTAGAATCAGGAAATTGGGGAGGAAATACCATAACAGATGTAATTTCCGCTCCAGGCCAATTTAGTGGTTATGGAAATCAAAATTCAAAGTTTGCGGCAGCTATGAATAATCCAGGCGTCATTCCACCTGAGATGCGTACAGCTATAGATAGAGCTCTTGCAGGAGAAAGAAATACTAGGAGTGTAAGTTTCTCGGGAAATGGCATACACAACAGTTTTAGATAATATTCTTGACAAAAGCAACATATAATAGTAATATCAAAGTAAATCAAGGACGAGGGCAAACGTTATTAAATTACTATAAAAAGTGATTCTAGGATAGTGGAAACTAGATTATAAGTGTTAATAATTCCTGCCTCCGAGTGAAATGTAAAAGCATTTTCGGTAATAACCGTTATCAAATAAGAGAGAAATAAGGGATGGTACCGTGCAATCATACACTCCTTGGGTATCATCTCTTTTTTAAAGGAGAGATTTATATGAAATTAAAAGGAAGTTATTTTTATACGCTAAGAGAAGATGCAAAAGATGAAGATTCTAAATCAGGCAACCTTCTTGTAAGAAGTGGAATGATCAAAAAAACTAGTGCAGGAGTTTATATGATGCTGCCTTTAGGCCTTAGAGTTGTAAATAAGATAAAGAAAATTATAAAAGAGGAGATTGATGAAACAGGAGCACAAGAACTTTTAATGCCATCGCTTATACCAAGTGAGATATATGAATCATGTGGCAGACTAAGTGCCTTTGGTAATTCTATGTTTCATCTTAATGATCGTGCCAATCATGCCATGGTTCTAGGGCCAACTCATGAAGAATTATTTACGATTGCTGCTAAGAGTATGGTAAATAGTTATAAAGATTTACCATTCACTTTATATCAAACAGCCGATAAATTTAGAGATGAAGCTCGTCCAAGATATGGTCTTATCAGAGTAAAAGAATTTATTATGAAAGATGCTTATTCATTTGATAAAGATGTAGATGGTCTTGATATTTCATACAACAAAATGTTCAAAGCTTATAACAAAATATTCGATAGGTGCAAGATAGATTACAAGATTGTTCGTGCGGATGTTGGAGCAATGGGTGGGTCACTTTCAGAAGAGTACCAAGCAATAACAGACATTGGGGAAGACACACTTGTTTTATGTGATAATTGTAATTATGCATCTAATATGGAAGTGGCTAAACATACAATAATAGATGATAAAGAAGCTGAACTAACTTTAGAATTAGTCGAAACTCCACACAAAGAGACTATTGAAGAAGTAGCATCTTATTTAGGCCTAAAATCATCTAAAACAGTAAAAGCTTTACTTATGAATGTTAATGAAGAATTAGTAGTATTTTTCATAAGAGGAGATCGCGAATTTAACGAATCAAAAGCCTGTAAATTATTCAATGTATCTGAAATTAATTTTGCTAATGATGAACTTATTGCCAAGAGTAATGCTGTTCCAGGCTACACCGGACCAATAGACTTAAATGCTAAAATAATAATTGATAATGAGATACTTGCAATGAAAAATTTTGTTGTCGGTGCTAATAAGGAAGGATATCATTATAAAAATGTTAATATCAAAGACTTTAAATATGATGAGTCTGCTGATATAAGTTGCGTAATAGAAGGAGATGTTTGCCCAAACTGTGGTGGGTCTTTATATTTTAAAAAAGGAATTGAGATAGGCAATTTATTTAAACTTGGAACAAAATATTCAGAGCATTTAGGTTTGAATTACTTAGATGAGGAAAATAAAGAAAATCCAGTTATTATGGGAAGCTATGGAATAGGTGTTGGGAGGATACTTGCTGCTGTTTGTGAACAACACAATGATGATTCGGGATTAATTTTGCCAATGTCAATTGCGCCATATCAAGTATCAATTGTTTTGATTAGTGGAAAAGATGAAGTAGCTTTAAATTATGCTAATAAGTTACATGATGACTTAGAAGATAATGGGGTTGAAGTTTTACTTGATGATCGTGATGAACGACCAGGGGTTAAGTTTAATGATATGGATTTAATCGGTATTCCAATAAGAATTACTATTGGTAAAAGTTTAACTAATGGAGAGGTAGAAATAAAATTAAGAAATAAACAAGAATCAATTAATATTAAAACAACTGAAATAATTGATTATGTTAAGAACAAAATTAAAGAAGAGTTAAATTAAAATATTTGAAAAAAACATATTTTTATGGTAGTATAAGTTTTTAAAGAGGGAGAGTATTATGATAAAAAAATTGCTTGAATATTTAAGAAAATATACCAGTAGTAAAGATGTGTTAAATATTTGTGATAATTTAGATGAAAACAATTTAGAAACAGTTATTGATAAGTATAAAACAGTGATTAATTTTGATCCACTAGTTGATAGATCTGTACTTGATAAGTTAATTATAAATTATATAGAAAAAGGAATCCTTGGATCTAATAATAACTTAGTTCATTTAATGGATGAACAAGAGTTCTTATTTAAGATAAAAGAATTCACTCAAGAAGATGTAGAAAGAATAATTTATTTTACTGAAAAAGAAAGCTCTGTAAAAAACAGTTTGCACTTTTTGATGTGTGATAAAGAACTACTAAAAAAGCTTGATGTTGCAACTTACTTTGAATTATTAATTTTAGGTATTGAGTATGCGGGAAATTTATTTTTCTCAGCCAGTCAAATAATAAAGGCATCAGTAAAAAGAGATTACCCTATATCTTATATAAAAGAAATAGTTGAATTGATTGTAAAAAATTCAGAAAAGGAAAAAATTATTACAGAAATATCAACAAATGATAATTTTAATCTAATTGATTCTCTATTTTGGAAATTAACAATTTTAAGATATATTATCGATATAGAAGAAAATGATAAACTCTTTTTTATAAAGAAAATTATAACAAATTATAATGTAATAATTCGTTTTTGCCCTTTTGATATCCTAACATTCGTTCAAAATATTGATATATCTAAAGCCAAAGAAAAAGAAGAGGATATGGCAATCTTATTTGATTCCTATACATTAGATGAAGTTAAATATATTATTAATGAACGATTACTAAACAATCAATTTATAAGTAGACTTATTTTTAATCTTTATTTTAGACAATTTTTAAGTTTAGAAGAGATAATGCATCTATATTATGGATTAGAGCTCAATAGTCAGGAGAAAATTGACAAGTTTTTAGAGTTGATTTATAAACATCAAGACATTTTACCTAAAGATAATTTGTTTCAAGGTATAGTCGCCCTATGTGATTACGAGTCTTATACAAAAACAATTAGTGATTATATGAAAAATTATCAAACCGAAAAAATTTATAAAACTCTTCAAAGCTCAAAGGAAAAGATATTTAAAGCTTGATTCTCATCAAGCTTTTTTTTCTTGCTCTTACGATTAATTACTTAATATGCTATAATTATATTAAGAAACTAATGGAGGTAAAAAATGATTCTGATAATTGCCGAAAAACCATCTCTTGCCCGTAACATTGTTAGTGCAATTGGAAACATGAAAAAAAATGATGGATACTATGCGAATGATAAATATTATGTATCTTGGGCCTTCGGTCATCTTTTTACTTTAGCTGATGTTGAAGATTATGATGATAATGTAACAGATTATAAATGGAAAATGGATAATTTACCCTGCTTTCCTCAAAAATTTAAATTTAATTTAAAAAAAGATGCAAAAAAACAAATAGATACTGGGGTTCTTAAACAATTTAATATAATTGAGAAATTAGTAAATCAGGATGATGTAAATGAAGTAGTTAATGCTGGCGATGCTGATCGTGAAGGAGAGGTTATAGTTCGCCTTATAATTGAAAATGCTTTAAAAAAAGAAAAGAAGTTAACTCGTCTTTGGCTTCCAGATCAAACTAGTGAAACTATTCAAACTGGATTAAATGAATTAAAACTTGAAAGTGAATACGATAATCTTGCTAATGAGGGTTTTGCACGTACATATATCGATTGGCTTTATGGAGTCAATTTAACAAGATATGCGACATTAAAAACAGGATCTCTTCTAAGAGTTGGAAGAGTTATTATCCCCATTGTTAAAGCCATATATGATCGTGACATGGCAATAAAGAATTTCGTGCCAGAAATATACTATGGTATTTGGAGTAATGAAATTACTAATGGTGAAAGTATTGAATTAAATAGTAAAGAAAAATTTGCTAAAAAGGATAACAAACTTGCATTAGAATTGTGTGGGAAGTATAATGCGAGCACTGCAAAAGTAATAGATAAAAAACAAAAAAAGGATATATTAAATCCACCAAAGTTATATTCTTTAACAAAACTTCAAAACTATCTAGGAAAAAAATATAAAATGTCAATGGATAAATCACTTGATGTTGTCCAACATTTATATGAAAATGGTTATCTAACATATCCTAGAACAAATTCCGAATATCTAGCTGTAGCCGAAAAGGATAAGATAAAAAAGATTTTAGATAACATATCTAAAATAGGTTACCCAGTAAAATTTAAAGATAAAAAAACAATCTTTGATGATTCAAAAATCGAATCGCATTCAGCCCTTACCCCAACTTATAAAATTCCTGAAAAGAATAATCTTACAGAAGAAGAATTCTTGGTTTATCAAACAGTCTTTAAAAGATTTGTTGCTGTATTTTGTGCATCAGACTGTGAAGCTGAAAAAACTGAGATTAAGATTAAAGTGGGGGATTACGAGGAGTTTAACTTAAAAGGTACAATTATATTGACTCCTGGATGGACAAAATTTGATGAAGCAACAACGAAAGATAAAATCTTACCAAATTTAAATATTGGAGATACTGTAAATATTAATTTTGTTCCAAAAGAAAAAGAAACTACACCTCCTAAACATTATACAATTGAAACTTTAAATAATTACCTAAAAAATCCTTTTAAAGAAGATAAAAAAGAACTCGAAGAAAAACAAACTGACACAGATGAAGATGACACAGAGGACTATAAAGCAATCTTTGAAGGTTTAGAATTAGGAACAGAAGCAACTCGTACAGGTATAATCGACAATGCTCGGAAGTCTGAATACATAGCTCTAAAAAAGGATGTTTATACAATTCTCCCTGGTGGTGAATTTCTAATTGAATCTTTAATGCAGATGGAAATATCAATGGATAAATATAAGACTAGCGAAATGGGTAAAGCTTTGAAAAAAGTGTTTCATAATGATATGACTGTTGATGACTCAGTTAAACTTGCATGTGATGAAATAAGTTTAGTATTTAAGAAAAAGGATATACCAATCGAAAAAGATAAAGATACTGGTTTCTTTGGTGATATCATAGGTAAATGTCCACTTTGTGGAAGTGAAGTTATGAAGAATCGCTATGCTTATGGCTGTAAAAATTATAAAGAATGTAATTTTAAGATAAATACAACAATATGTGGAAGAATGATTTCCAAAAGAAATGCCGAATTATTACTTAAAGATGGCATAACTTCTAAAATAGAAGGGTTTATTTCCAAAAATGGTAAAAGCTTTGATGCAAAATTAAAACTTGATAATGACAAAGTAGTGTTTGACTTTAATTAGTCAAGACTTACAAAATATTCTGACTAACTTATTGACAAAATTTGCATAATTATTTATAATAAAAGTACTTAGTAACATAACAATGTAGTTAACGATTTATTATTATATAATTACGTATACTTTTATTATTAAAACTATACATAAATGTAATTATTTTCATTCCTATAAGGAATACCATTGTATTTTATATACACTAAAAGTTAACTACAAAAAGACTGTTTACTAACAAGTTTTCGATTCGTGGTTATTGCTATCTCGATAGATTACCAGGTTTAATAATTAGTCTTTATACGCGAATATCATTAGATTAGAACTGCGGCTAAGTATACACGTGTTATGGAGAAAGAAAACTCTAAATGTTCTAGAATTTTAGAAATTACTGATAATAATTTTTAAAATTTATTCTAAACTCAAAAAGACATTAGTTTATCAGGCTAATGTTTTTTTGTGTCTAAAAAGAAGTAAAGTTGAGTTTTAGCGGTAATAAGATATATGAATGAGGTAACATGAAAGAAAGATTTGTAAACCTGTTAATAGATGTAGTATTTAAAACATTATGGTTAAGGCAGATGATGATTTAAGAAGTTACTTAAATAGAATAGTTGAGTATGCTATAGATAAAGATATAAGTGGATATCGTATTGGCACTAAGGAAGAAAGTATATATAAAGATTATGGCATGCTTATGTGTGATATATACGAAGAGATGGAAGAACTAGCTGGTAAGGTAATGATGCGGGAAGAAAAGCCTTAATCAAAATGCTAAAAACCTTAGGAAGAAGTGAAGAGTTTATGACCGTAATGGATAAATATGAATATGAAAAAATCTTACACACTGAAGAAGGCAGACAGGAAGGCTTAGAACAAGGCAAAAAATAACAGAAGAAAATACAATTTTAAATCTATCTACAACGGAAATGTCAATTGAAGAAATTGCCCAAATAGCTGGAATTTCTGTAGATCGCGTTAATGAAATAATAAAGTCATCACTTAAAAATTAGAGGTTATTTTATACTCTATTTTTTTGTAAATCAAACTGTAATATTTTGTTTAAGATAATTATTAATAAATCAAAATGTATTATAATCATTATAGGAGAGTGAAATTATGAAAGATGCATGGGAAAACTTTAAAGAAGGCAATTGGACAAACCATATTGATGTCTCAAATTTTATAGATTTAAACTATCATCCATATATTGGAGATGAAACATTTCTAGAAACTCCAACAACTAAAACCAAAACAGTTTGGTCAAAATGTGAAAACTTGCTAAAAGAAGAATTAAAAAAACATGTTTTAGATATTGATACAGAAAACTTTTCTGGCATTAATTCCTTTAAACCAGGGTATATTGATAAAAAAAATGAAATAATAGTCGGACTTCAGACTGATGCACCACTAAAAAGAATGCTAAATCCTTATGGTGGTATAAGATTAGTTGAAAAAGAACTAGAAGTTTATAATTATAAAGTTGATTCCTGTATGCTTAATAATTTTCGAAAATTTAGGAAAACTCATAATGATGGAGTTTTTGATGTGTATGATGAAGATATAAGACTTGCTCGCCATTGTGGTTTATTAACTGGACTCCCTGATGCTTATGGAAGAGGCAGAATAATTGGTGATTATCGTAGAGTAGCATTATATGGTATTGATTATTTAATGGAAGAAAAGAACAAAGAGTGGGGTAACGTTTATATAGGTGAAATGAGCGAAGAATTAATTCGTACTCGTGAAGAACTAAGTATGCAATGCAAATCTTTAGAAGAAATGAAAAAGATGGCTTTATCTTATGGTTTTGATATATCAAGGCCCGCTAAGAATTCTTTTGAAGCCGTAGAATGGACTTATTTAGGGTATTTAGCTGCTGTAAAAGAAAATAATGGAGCTGCTATGAGTTTAGGCAGAGTAGATGCTTTTTTGGATATTTATTTTGAAAGAGATTTAAAAAAAGGAACAATTACTGAAAAAGAAATCCAAGAATTAATCGATCAATTTATAATTAAACTAAGACTTGTTCGCCATTTAAGAACTCCTGAGTATGACGAATTATTTTCAGGAGATCCTACATGGGTAACAGCATCAATTGGTGGAATGAAAAACGAAACAGAAACCTTAGTTACCAAAACTAGTTATCGTCTAATAAATACCCTAACAAATCTTGATACATCTCCAGAACCTAATATGACAGTTCTATGGAGTAAACATTTGCCAACATCGTTTAAAAAGTATGTATCTAAAATGAGTATTAAAAGCGATGCCATACAATATGAAAATGATGATTTAATGCGTCCAATTTATGGCCATGATTATGCTATAGCTTGTTGTGTATCGGCAATGCGAGTTGGAAAAGATATGCAATTTTTTGGAGCTAGATGTAATTTAGCTAAATCACTTTTGTATTCCATAAATGGAGGAATTGATGAAATAAAATGTATAAAAGTTTTAAAAGATATTCCTAAAATGGAAGATGAATATTTGGATTATGATAAGGTGTTGTCTTCCTATAAAAAAGTTTTAAGTAGCGTAGCTTATATCTATTCGAATGCCATGAATATAATTCACTATATGCACGATAAATATGCTTATGAAGCTGGACAAATGGCTTTGCATGATACAGATGTTCATAGATACATGGCTTATGGAATTGCGGGATTATCAGTTGTTGCGGATTCTCTATCAGCTATAAAGTATGCTAAAGTAAAACCAATAAGGAACGATTCTGGCATTACTACTGATTTTGATATAATTGGCGAATTTCCTAAATATGGAAACGATGATGATCGAGTAGATAATATAGCAAAAGAAATAACCGAGTATTTTTCAAATGAATTAAAGAGTCATAAGACATACCGTGATGCTGAGGTTACTATGTCTGTACTTACAATAACATCAAATGTCGTTTATGGTTCAAAAACAGGCGCAACACCAGATGGAAGGAAATCGGGTGTTCCATTTGCGCCGGGAGCAAATCCGATGCATGGAAGAGATGCAAGTGGTGCCATTGCTTCACTTAACAGTGTTGCTAAGTTAGATTATGAATGTACATGTAAAGATGGTATTTCAAATACCTTCTCAATTGTTCCTAAAAGCTTAGGTGGAACAGAAAAAGAACAAATAGATAATCTTATAAGCCTGATGGATGGATACTTCTCTAATGGTGCACATCATTTAAATGTTAATGTTTTAAATCGTGAGATGTTAATAGATGCAATGGAAAATCCAGATAAATACCCTCTTCTTACAATTAGAGTTTCAGGATATGCTGTAAGATTTAATCGTTTAACTCGAAAACAACAAGAAGAAGTTATATCAAGAACTTTTCATGAGCGAATATAATGAAATCTAGTGTTAATTCAGTCGAATCGTTCTCTACATTAGATGGTCCGGGAATTCGAACAGTTATATTTTTTAATAAATGTCTCCTAAGATGTAAGTATTGTCATAATCCAGAGACTTGGAATATGCAAGGTCTAAACTATACCAGTGAGGAATTATTAGAAAAAATAAAAAGGTTTAAACCCTACTTTGGAGAACGTGGTGGTGTAACACTTTCTGGTGGCGAACCTCTTTTACAAAATGAGTTTCTACTGGACTTTATTTTAAAATTAAAGAGTGAAGGCATTCATGTTGCTTTAGATACAGCTGGGATTACTGACAAACCGTTCGAGCATATAGTTGATAATGTTGATTTAATTATTTTTGATATAAAAGATATTACTGAAAAAAGATATCATGATTTAACAGGTGGAGATATAAAAAAAGCATGGAAATTTTTAGAATATGCCAAAAATAAGCATAAGAAATTTTGGATAAGACAAGTAATTGTTCCTGAAGTTCACGATAACATAAAATTTATAGAAGAACTAAATAAATATATCAAAGAACATTTTAATAAATCAGATATCGAAAAAATAGAATTTTTACCATATCATAAATTTGGAAGTGATAAATATCTCTCGTTAAATATTCCAAACAATTATAAAAATAAAAAAGCTATGGACGAAAAAAAATGTAATGTGCTTTATCAAAAATTTTTAGAATTTTACAACAAGGACTAAAAAGTCTTTTTTTCTATAATTATTCGCTATTATTTGCTATAATATTGATGTTGAAGGAGAAGTACAATGGAAACAACTAAAGATATTACACAAATAAAAACTCTTGAACAATTATATAAAGCTAATATAGATGTTCACATTAATTACTTATTAACTTTAAATGGCTGCATGTCAATATCAAAGAAAGGTTATATGGACACCGCTCCAATTTTAGAGGCTATCAGACAAGAATTATATGAAAAGAATTTTTCTGGTATGGGGCAAGTATATTTACCTACAATTAATACTTTAGTGAAAGTAGATTTGGGAATTATGCTTTTAAATCATGGGCTTTTGGGTACAGAAAAGTTCATAGATTATAATTTAAAGGAAAGTGATGTTTTTACCCTAACTATAGTTGTATACTTAAGTAGGATAATAAAAAGTTTACCAAATCTCAAAGATGAAAATGGTCTTTCTAGTGCAATAGGAGCAATTATAAAGGATCTTAAAAAGAAAGTGCCAGAGGGTATAATTATGAATGCCTCATTAAGTATTTCGATGATGGAACAATATTTATTCTCTTTAAGATGTATATATAATGAAAAAGATAGTTTCATACGATACATTTACGAAATATTAAGCGAATTAAAAGCATTAGTAACACTGATTAATATGTTAACTAATAACAGCATTGATGCTAGTTCATTAGAAAGAGTATTTAAAACCTTTGAAGAAGATTTATCTGTAAAAAATGCATCAGAATTAGCTGATACAGTTGATAAAATAATTTCATCAATCAAAGAATTAAATAAATTATCAATTACTAAACATTTATAATATATAAAAATGACTCAAGAAAGGAGTTTGATTATTTATGAGTTTAATAAGAGATACAGAAAAGTATTTAACTAAAACAATCAATGATTTGGGGTATCAAATTGAGTATGTTAAATTAGAGAAATCAAAACTGCCAGAATACGGTCAATATCAAATAAATGTAGCGATGCAATTTGCTAAAACCTATGGTAAAAATCCGCGTGATATAGCAAGCGAAATAGCATCTTCTCTTGACTCTAGATTTACTAATGTAAACATTCAAGGGCCAGGATTTATAAATGTGACATTTGCTAATGAAGTTTTGATAGAAAGTCTTAATAAGGCAATAGATAACTTTAGTGAATTTGTTGATGAAAGCGAAAATAAAAAAACTATTGTTTTAGACTATGGTGGTGCAAATATAGCTAAAACATTACATGTTGGTCATCTGCGTTGTAATATAGGTGAAGCAATGAGAAGACTTATTAAAGTATTTGGGGATACATCCATTGGTGATGTTCACTGGGGAGACTTTGGAACGCCTATCGGACTTGTAATTCGCGAAATTAAAGAAATGTATCCAGACTTACCATATTTTGATGAAACATTTACTGGAGAATATCCAAAAGAGTCTCCTGTTACAAATGAAGAATTAGGTATTATTTATCCAAAAGCTAGCCAACGTAAAAAAGAAGATGCAACTTATGCTGCTGAAGCTCTCCAGTTTACTGAGCAGTTCCAAAAGGGCATTCCTGGGATAAAAGCTCTATGGCGTCACATAGTTAATACTAGTAAGCCCGATTGTGAAGAAGTCTATAATTTCTTAAATTGCAACTTTGATGTTTCTTATGGTGAAAGTGATGCAAAAGAATATGTAGAACCAGTAATTAAATTTTTAAATGATAAAGGTTTAACAGAAATGAGTGATGGTGTGTTAATCATGCCTATTGCAAATGCCGATGATAATAAAGAAATGCCTCCTTTATTACTAAAGAAGTCGGATGGCTCAATTCTTTATGATACAACAGATTTAGCAACAATTATGCAAAGAATGAGAGATTTTAATCCAGATGCTATTTGGTATTTTGTTGATGAAAGACAAAGTTTACACTTTGAACAAACATTCAGGGGATGCAGAATATCGGGCTTAGTTCCTGATACAACAGATTTAAAATTTTATGGTTTTGGAACTATTAATGGACTTGATGGAAAACCATTTAAAACTCGTGATGGCGGTGTTATGAGTTTAAAAGAACTTATTAAAATGGTATACGAAAGAATTGAACCCAAAATAAAAGATGATATAACTGGAGAAGAAAGAAAAGAAGTTGCAAAGAAACTAACAGTCGCAACTTTAAAATATGCAGATCTCCTACCATATCGTAAGACTGATTATATTTTTGATATTGATAAATTTACTTCTTTTGAAGGTAAGACAGGAATATATGCAGTTTATACAGCAACTAGAATGAACTCAATCATTAATAAATTAAGTAATGGAAATGAATTATTAAAAGAGATTGATAGTCCTGATGTTTTAGATATTCTTGTTAAACTAACTGAATTACCTAAAAATTTAAAAAATGCTTATCAAGAAGTAACTACTTCATATATCGCAGAATTTATCTTTGATCTTTCAAGTCTTTATAATAGATTTTATACTAATAATAATATCCAATCAGAAACTAATATGAATCTAAAAGAAACATACATTGCATTAACAAGATTAACTTACAATGTTTTAAAAAATTTATTGGATATTTTAGCCATTGAAGTTGTCGATAAAATGTAGCAAATATGAATCACTCCAAAGTGGTTCTTTTTTTGAAAAAAACACTTGACAAGACGATTAGGGCTTGTTAAAAAAAAGCTATAATCAAAATAGGAAAGTACGTCCAAAAGATAAAAGGAGTAATGAGTATGATAAAAAAACATTGGATGACTATATGCCTAGTACTTTACAATAAACATTATCCTCAAGCATTCAAATTTAACAGAAGTAGAACTTACTATTAATAAAACAGTTGAATGTGAAGTAAGTGAAAGTGACTCTGATTGTGTAGATGGAAAAAAGAAGAAAAAAACAGAGTTGCTTTGCAAGACTATTAAAAGGACAATCTAGATTATGCTACGAATCGCACATTATTTTCATCAGCACTTAGAGCAGTTATGTTTACTGGTATAACAAGTCTAACATTAAAATGCGCTCAAGAGAACAATAGTTTTACTGTAAATAGTACAAATGGAAATGGGGCATTAATGTTATGTTTAAGTTTGCCTATATCAATAGAAGCATTAGAAGACATCTAGAATTGTATTTCCGGAATACCAAAAACATACAAAAGTTTAAAGAGAAAGGACAATTAAACATTGAAATAAATATATAATTTAATATATAATTATTAATGAAAGAGAGTGATTCTATGGGAAGAGCCTATGAAGTAAGAAAAGCAAGTATACAAAAAACAGGTGCCGCCAAAGCAAAATTGTATTCAACATTTGCTAAAGAAATAACAAAAGCAGCTAAAGGAAACCCTGAAATAGATACTAATATTAATTTAAAAAGAGTTGTTGAAAAAGCTAAACATCAACAGGTACCAAGCGATATTATTAATCGTGCTATTGAAAAAGCTAAAGGTGGTGCAGGAGATGATTATCAAGAATTATCATATGAAGGATTTGGACCTGGTAGTTCAACTTTAATAGTAAAGTGTCTTACTGATAATGTTAATCGTACTGTATCTTTTGTTAGAGAGGCATTTAATAAATGTCATAAAAGTCTAGGGGTTACTAATTCAGTTGCTTACAATTATGATTATTTAGCTATTATTGGAATATCTTCTGATAACGGTGATGAAATTATGATGAATCTATTAGATAAGGGTATTGAGATAATTGATTTAGAAAGTGAAGATGGCGAAGTAGTAATTACTGCTAAACCAAGTGATGCATCTAGCGTAAAAGACGTTATTGAAAGCATGATACCAGAAGTTACATATACTCTTGATGAAGTAGGTTGGTACGCTAAGGAAAAATGCACTCTTGAAGGAGAAGACTTAGAGGTTTTTGAAAGATTACTTTCCCTACTTGAAAATATAGATGATGTAGACTATGTCTATCATAATGTCGATTTAGGTTAGTCATAAAAACATAAAAAAAGAAATTTCTATTATTTTAAATCGTGATTATCATATTAACTTAATAAAAAATCTATAAGAGTAATGAATCAATTGAATTTTTAGGATTTAGGTTCAGTTCTAAATATGGAAATATAAAAAAGTTAGGATGACGATCTTGATATTTAATTAGAAAAAAAGGTTAAATTTAATAAAACTTGAAAAAAGTTTTATTTTTTTTTGAAGTAAATTAAAGGTATTCAGCAGGGAACTCAAAAAATGATAATATCTATGAATGATAATGGAATTGACATTGAAACAATTACCAAAATTGCAGACAAAGATGTTTTAGAAGTAAATAAAATATTAGCATCAGCAAAAGAAGAATAAGTTATTTTCTTCTTTTTCTTTTATTTCTTTTATTTTTCACAAAATTAAGTTAATATATTGAGTAGTAGGTGATTTTATGCATATTTTAATAGTTGATGATGAGGAATTAATAAGAAGTGTTATAAGAGATTATCTAGAAGAAGAAAATTATACTTGTGATGAAGCTGACAATGGTTCAAAAGCCATTGAGTTGGTGGAAAATAATAATTATGATCTTATAATCATGGATATTATGATGCCTCATATGGATGGATATCAAGCCTTAAGAGAAATTAAAATATTAAAAAATATACCTGTAATTATGTTATCTGCTCGAACGGAAGAAATTGATAAGTTGCAAGGTTTCTCATTAGGTATAGATGATTATGTTACAAAACCGTTTTCACCAAAAGAATTAATTGCACGAATTAAAGCGGTAACTAAAAGAAATGGTGGCAATGATACGTTAACAGTTGGGAACATAACTATAAATAATGCCTCTCGTGAAGTTATGATTGATGGCGAATTAGTAGACCTTACTCATACTCAATTTGAATTACTTAAATTATTTTTAAGTAATCCTAGTATAGCGTTAACAAGAGACAAAATCATTGAATCAATTTGGGGTTATGACTATGAAGCAGATGATCGGACAATAGATGCTCATATTAAATTATTGAGAAGTAAACTAGGAAAGTATCGAAAATCTATTAAGACAATTAGAAAAGTAGGTTATAGATTTGTCTATGAAGAATAGAAACTTAACAATTAAGACTTTAATGTATATAAGTGTATTTATTGCTGTCATATTAATTTCTGTATGGGTTATTCAAATTCAATTTCTGCAAGTTTTTTATGAAAGAAATGTTATTGAAAACATAGATACAGTTGCAGATAATATAAGGAAGAACACGGAAAATTTAGATGCTTTATTACAAGAATATGCCTTTGCAAATAATATGTGTATTGAATATTACCACGATACTGTTGAAATAGATTTTAATTTAAAAATGAATAGTTGCATATTAAGAGATTACAGTTATGAGATAGCAAAATATAAAGCTGAACTTATAAATAATAACAAGGATTATATGATTTTATATGCTCCCAAAACTAATGTCAAAAGCATTTTATACGCAATAAACTTAAATAATGGTAATTATGTATTTTTAAATACCACTCTTGAAGATTTGAATTCAGCAACTGCTCTTTTAAAAAAGCAATTAATTTATTTGATTCTTATTTTGATAGTTGCTTCATCTATTGTAGCAATATTTATATCACGTAGACTTAACAAACCTATTTTAAAAATTATATCTACAGCAAGAGAGATGGGGAAAGGAAACTTCAATATTAAATTTGACAAGAGCAATGTCCAAGAATTAGATGAATTATGTGATGTACTTACTGTAGCAGCAAGCGAAATGAATAAAACAGAAGAACTAAAAAGAGATTTATTAGCTAATGTTTCCCACGACTTAAAAACTCCTTTAACAATGATACGAGCATATGCAGAAAAGGTAAGAGATATAACTTATAAAGATTCAGAAAAAAGAGAAAAAGATTTAAATGTTATTATTGAAGAAACAGAAAGATTAAATAATTTAGTCAATGATTTATTAGACTTATCAAAAATTCAGGCTGGTGAATGCAACTTAAATATAACCGAGTATGATATTGTAAAAAATATTAAAGAAATATTAAAAAGGTACGACATAGTTGTAGAAAAAGAAGGATATTCTTTTGAATTAGATATGCCATCATCTTTAAAAGTTAAAGCTGATAAAAGCAAAATTGAACAGGTCATCTATAATTTAATTAACAATGCTATTGAACACACAGGAGATGACTTAAAAGTTAAAGTTACAGTAAAAAAACAACTTGATTCCGTTCTAATATCTATTACAGATTCAGGAGTCGGATTAACCGAAGAAGAAAAAAGTTTGGTATGGAATAGGTATTATAAAAAAGAAAAGAGACATAAGCGAAACATAGTCGGGTCAGGAATTGGATTATCAATAGTAAAAGGAATACTTGAAAGCCATAAATGTGAATATGGTATAGATTCTAAAAAGGGTGAGTACACAACATTCTATTTTAAATTAAAAAAATGATATTTTCACAAATATTTCATACAACTTTGTTAAGATGATATCGAAAAAGGAATATAAGATAAAAAAATCCTATACAACGATAAACATATAAACTCAAACTCACACTATAAACTTTATATATTTTCCTTTTTCACTTTTTGTAGAAGATGCTATTTTTAAGCATCTTTTTTTGTTTTTTTTATCATTTTTATTGTATATTGTTTAATTATTTGCTAAAATTTAGTTGTAGGGTAAGAAATAAAGGAGACATGATACTATGAACAGTGGAAAAGGTAATATGATACTTTTAACAATTATGTCTATCGCAACATTATTGGTAGCAGTGGTGGGAGCAACATTCGCATACTTTGGTGCATTAATCAAGGGTGGCGACACATCACCAACATTTGAAGTAACAAGCGGAACATTATCAACTGAATACAACGGTAATGCTAACATAGATGCTGGATTTGTAAATACAGGAGAGGTTATAGGTAGCAAAGAAATTATTGTAACTGGAATAGTGACTGGTTCAAATAATTTTAAATACGAACTTACTTTAGATATTACAAACAATACATATGCTGATGGGGAGTTATTTTACACTATTACAAGTACAAATGAATCTAGTAATGGTCAAACAATTGCAACAACAACAGAACCTATCGCAATACCAACCGGAGCGAATATAATTTCAATTGGAAATGGTGTATTTGCTGGACCAACTACATCTGGATTAAAACATAATTACACGGTTAATATTGTAAGAAATGCTTCCATTGATCAAAATATGGATAAAGCATTTAATGCTAAATTCTATGTAGCTCAATCGGCATCCCAAAGTAAAAAGTAAAGGCTATGTTTACAAGCCTTTTTTCTTTTGCTAAATTGTTCTATTTTTTATATAATTATAATAGGTGAAATTAGATGAATAAAATGGGATATAAAGAAGTACTGTCTAAAACAATGAGTATTTTATCGTATATTTGTTTGATTGCTCTTTTTTTAATTGCTACATTTTTATTATATTTTATTGTATCTAATCAAATTGCAAAGACAAAAGGTGAAAAGCCAGCAATCAGTATATATACAATTGTAAGCCCTAGTATGGAACCAACAATTATGGTTTATGATGTAATAATTGATACCAAGGTAAAAAGTGATGCTGAATTAAAAATTGGTGATATTATAACTTTTTATTCAAATACAATCGATACAGGGGGCTATACTGTAACTCATAGAATTGTCGATATCTACAAAAATAATGGAGTAATTTATTACACAACTAAAGGCGACAATAACATGGATAAAGATGCTGGGTTAATAACAATAGATAACGTGGTAGGTAAATGTAAGTTTATTATACCTTCCATTGGCAAAATGCAGATTTTTATAACTTCACGAGCAGGATGGATTTTAATCATATTAATACCTGCTTTAGGGATTATTCTCATGGACATAAAAAAGTTAATTAAAATATTTAGAATAAAAGAGCAAATAGAGGAAATACCTCAAATTAAAGAAGTTGAATTAATAAGAGAAAAAGAAGAAAACAAAAAACTTCGAGCAGTAGTAGAAGAAGCAAATAGGATGAATAAGGGTAAGAAAAATGAATAAGGCAAAAGAAAGTGTACTACGTAAGTCAGAAAGCTACTTAGAAAAATATAAAGATGATAACTCAATTTATTATAAAGAGCTTAAAAAATCATTTAAAGAATACAAAAATATTGAACTAAAAGATAAAGTAACAAACGACTTATATATTAAACATTTAAACGAATTATGTGAATTTATAAAAAGCAAGAAAAATGCTAATAAGATAATCTTTGCTTTAATTACATCATGTGTTTTCATAATTATTATTAGCTGTTTTACCACGTATAAATATTACGAACTTGCCCATAATATTGAAAATAATGTCCTTTTTAAAAATGGTTCAACATATTTAACTGTTAATTATGGTAATTTTGATAACTTTGATGCAAATACTTTGAGTGATGTATCTAGCTACAAAAATTTAGAACCCTTAACTTTAACTATTCTCGCATCGAACAGAGAAAATAAACAAAAGAGATTTCATTATGACGTCTATTTAATTGAAGAAAATCAAGGATTACAAAGCGAATCTGTTTTATCTAAAGACGCCCTTTTATACCATGTTAATACAACCAAGAAAGAAAGTGGGATAAAATCTTTAAAAAATGCAACAGTTAATAAGAATAGACTTTTAATTTATAGTGGCGAAATGCTTACTAATCAAGAAGAGGAAATAGATTTACGCCTATGGATTGATTCAAACACAGACTTGGACTATATGAGTAAAAAATTCAAGTTTAAGCTTTTTGTTGAAGGATATGTTATTTAAGCACCATAAACAGGTGCTTTTACATTGCCTATAAATTTGACAGTATTAGTAAATATTGCTATAATATCAACTCAAATGAAGGGATAAAAGTATGAAAAAAAGCAGTAGATACTTAATATTAACAATAGTAATAGCTGTATCAGCAATAATTGTTACAGTTCCATTCTGGAACTTTGCTCATAATAGACGAATAGGTTTCTTTAACGAGGGATATACAAAGTTACCGATAGTTACAAAAATCAGCAAATTTCCATCATTAGTAATAGCAGATGAGGCATCAGCTATGTCAATAATTGAACCAACAGAAATAGTTGTAAAAAATAGGAATGGCTTTGACGAACTTAATAATTTATACTTATTAGTTGAAAAAAGAAGTACTATACCAATCCATTATATTAGAGTATCAATAGATGATACAATATATAAAATAAATGAAATAACAATGGAAGAAGACAATGATAATTATTACTTTTTTTTAAAAAGTATTGAAACAGATGCTTATGAAGAAGTTTCATTAAAAGCTAGAATTTGGCTATCAGAAGAGACTAGTAATGTTGCATCAGATTCGACATTAGTTACAAATTTTATAGTAAGATAAAGGGGATGTTAAAATGGCAAACTATTGTGCAGATTGTGTAGATATGGGGAATGTAGATAATAAAGGAAAATTCCCATGCAATAATTCAAGAAGTGGACTTAAAGTTGTATCGGCTAGACAAGTCGCATGCAATTACTTTACTGAGTGTTTCAATTCTAGAAGAAGCGAAACAGAAAGAGAAAGAATGATGAGAACATCTAGAGACTATGGCTATTATATAATGACAGCAATTATGGATATATTAAATCTTCCAGAAAGAGAGACTTATATAACCGAATTTGCTTATGTAAAAGATGTTATCATGCCAAAATTAAATGGTGGTGCTGCATGGGTTAACGAATATGATACATTTGGACCAGTTATAGCTTTTGGTATAAGAGAAGAAAATGACCCTGCAAGTGTTGCGTTGGAGTTATTTGAAACATACATAAGAACTTTCCATGCATTATTTAACAATAATGAAATAGATCAAGCAATTTCTGTATATCAAGATATGTTTAGAGAACTAATGGTTAGATATCAGTTAATTGATAAACCACAAAAACGCGAAATAAAAAATTAGGGTGAATAATTTCACTCTTTTTTCTTGCCATTATATACTGTAACTTGTATAATTGAATTAGAGATACTTAAGATTCGGGGGGATGTTTATGTATGAAGATAAAGAAGTCTCTACTAATTGGATAAAAATTGGGTTAAGAATAGTTAGTGTGATTTTAATCGCTCTTATCCTATTCAAAATAGTAGATATTGTTGGAAACAATAGAACTAATGTCGTTGAAGAAGATAAGATGAAAGAAAAAATTGCTCTTTTAGAAAGTGCGGGGAAAAAACACTTTACAGATGAATTTCTTCCAAAAGAGACTGGGGATTCCAAAACGGTAACTCTCCAAGAATTAATTGACAAAGAATTAATTGAAGAAATAAAAGATACAAAAGATAGAGTATGTAATCTTAATGATTCTAATGTAAAAGTTTTTAAGCTAGATTCGGAATATCAATTTAAATCTACACTTATATGTGATGATTATGAAAATTATTTAAATTCTTTTGTAGAAATTGAAAAAGGTGAAAATGTTAATAATGATGTAACAATAAAACCAGAAAAAGAAACAACAACAACTGCAGTGGTAAAAACAACAAAAAGAAAAACAACTGCAAAAAAGAAATACACAGTGTCTTTTAATACAAATGGTGGTTCATTTATAAATGATCAAATGATAAACGCAAATGATAGTGCCAGATCGCCTGGGGCACCTAAAAGAATAGGTTATACTTTTGTAGGTTGGTATTATCACGGCGAGAGCTTTAGCTTTTCAACAAAGATTAATCAAGATTATGTTTTAATAGCTAAATGGATAAAGAACTAAAGCACATAGGTGCTTTTTTTGTGTAAAAAATTACAAAAATACACTTGACAAGACGATTAGGGCTTGCTAAAAAAAAAAAAAAAAATGCTATAATC
>ERZ777011.1052-NODE-1052-length-33748-cov-86.836732_pt1 | contig 33748 bp, 30 predicted proteins | sample MGYA00374964_ERZ777011 | MGnify/ENA primary metagenome ERZ777011 (study PRJEB29310, sample SAMD00008975) | mouse gut metagenome | study: EMG produced TPA metagenomics assembly of the Metagenome analysis of fecal microbiota from mouse which was promoted...
GGGCTCATGTTTAACTCTGTTTTACAGTAGTTCAACTACTGATTGGAATTATTAACTAAACTTTTTAATGTTTCTTTTGCTCTTTCTGGAACAAGACTTAATTCTCGCGACCAATTATCTCTCATGTTGATTACCTTCCCATTAGAATCCGACAAATACATAATACCTAATGACGCGTACTTGCCATTATTAATCTTAAGAATAAGAACACCGCATTTATATGATTTCCCATTCATAGAAACGGTCTCCTGGTACGAGTCATAAAAAGTCAGGCTTGACCAGTTCACACGATGCCTGTCTCCGGAACTTTTGATGGATTTCCATACGTTGTATGGAATATCGTCGCTAACTTCGCTCATCCATAATCGACCGAATGACAATGGTATTTGATTGTAATTAAATTCTTTTATGGAATTTAATATAGCTCGCTCTGTTATCGTTTCAGAGGCATATCCACGGCAACCCAACAGCAGTAATACATCTGAAATAATTATTCTAAGTCTTGTATATAACAAGTGACTATCTTTCATTTGTTTATTGTTGTTGAAATTAATTTTACTCTGATATTCTATAATCAAAGTCTAAGTTAGGAAATGTTGTAGTTATCATGGTTGGGTATGTTGAGCCAACGAAATATCTGATCTTGATGTTTCGTTATTATTACTTTTACTCTCAAAAGTGTTATTTGTGTTTTGCAATACGGGCACTCTTTACCTTGATAATAATGACCTTTTGAACAATGCTTGAAAGTATATTCGTCCATATCATATCTGTGTGTTGTAGTAATTATAAAAACTCACCGGTAAAAATACGTTATTCATGCGTCTGTCAACGGCAAAACGGAATAATGGAGCAATGTCGCACGGCCTGAATCCCGCTATTCCGCAGCCGATTTCTGTAACCAGAAATATAAGGTGTGGATTATTCCATGCAAATATCAGGAATTCGTCCACATACGGTCTTATAGCTGTGATTCCGCCGTGCATAGTCGGAATGGCATAAGTTTGTCCGTAGAAGCCGCTGCCTTCTCCCCAGACAGCGCCGAATTTCTGGAAGGCCAACCTTGCGGCACCGTTGCAGTGCCGCCCCTCCAGGTTGCTTCCAAAGACAAAAACTTCATTATGTGCCAATTCCGTTATCCAAGCGGATGATATGCGCATTGCATTCATAATTTGAAAATATGGTTCTTATCACTCTTGCCTCTGTATAGTCAAGCAAGTTTACCTCTGTTCTCTACTTAGCCGTTTATTCTAATAAGTGAGTCCCATGTTATTGATGATGTGTATTGCGCCTGGATGCCCGAGCTTTGCCGCTTGCTGGTATTCACTTATCATCTTGCTTTCCTGATTCAAGTTTGCATAACAATCTCCTATTGCGGCATGGCATAATGCTTCACACATTTTCCAAGCCTCACAATTAGGAATCACTATCTGGATTTCAGTAAAATAGTCAAGACATTCAGCCCATTTACATTCTTCTGCATAACAAAAATAAATCTGTTCCAGGGCAGATAATACGGGTATTTTATATCCGGAAGCAATATTTAATTGTATGTTGAGATTATTATATCGCTTTGCCAATCCTATTTGACCAACATTTTTATAATACTCAGCCAATACTTCATAAATATTCGTCATTATATTCCGATAACTCACATCATCTGCTGTCCCATAGCACTCATAGTATTTTTGTGAAATGGTATTCGCGTTAATGAGATTTAGTGCTTTTGTGTAATATTTAGCCGCATTACTATTATCATTGAGATAAATATATACCTGCCCTAACATATACAGCGGTACAAAATTATCAGGTGCTATACTCACTGCATTTTTTAGCTGGGAAACAGCTTCGTCTGGCCTTTGATTATCCATGGCTACCTCCGCCTCGGATATAAAAAATCTTAAATGAGTGTTATCTGTTTGTGCGTATGAGACTATATGCAGCAAAATTGCAAACAAATAAATAGAGACTGCTCTTTTTATCATAATTTTTATGTGTCTTATTTCAGTTTGGCTTGTTTTGTGGTTTCGAGTGTTTTTGTCTATCAAAAATTACTGAATAAAAGTAATTACTACCTCTCCCAATCCGATAATATCTCCGCTTCTCAATACAGCACGTTCTGCAAATTGCCCATTTACAATTACTTTATTTGTGCTGTGCTTGTCTATAATCTCGAAGCTGCTTCCGTTGAACACAATCTCTGCATGATGCCTCGAGACTTTATTGTCGCTTAATGTCAAATCGTTATCTTGCTCCCTGCCTATAAGTGTTTTCGGTTTACATACCTCATAAGTGAATGTGTCTGTACCTACACGGTATTTCAGGCGGGGAAATATATTTTTAACCTCCATCAGACGACGTAACCGTTCATCTTCAGCTTGCATTTTCAGTCCTTCCCGTTCTTCCCGCGCTTTGTTTTCCAAACCACGTCGGTACCTCTCTGCGGCTTCTTGGTCTTGAATACGTCGCTGTTCCAAATCAGCCAACTCTCTACGGTGCTCTGCCGTATTCTTTTGGGTTTTACGGACAAGCCAAATAATACCGGCAATCAATGAAATTAATAGTATTGCAGACAATGCAGCCCACCATGGGTTTGCTGCTATCCAAGTACCGGCTGTATGTGGCGGAGGCAATAATTGTTCTTGTATCTCAACGCCGCCGACAGATAATGCAATCATGCGCGCTTCTGTACCACGTTTGGCCTTGGCTGTAAAAGAAACCTTATAATCATGTCCTTTATATCTTTTGCGAATCTGAGGATAGAGATTTATCAATGCAGTCTCCGCTGTAGTGACATCCATATAAGAGTTGAAAGTTCCGAAAGTGCTTCTTGCAAAACCCTCCGACTCGGGAGCTACTCCTGAGCGATAATAATACTGGAATATATAAACAGGGATATGCAGTTGCTGTGCTTTTAACAAGACTTGAGCCTCTGAATCTGAGCCGGAACTCTTCATCGGATATCCGGAGGTAAAGACTATAATTGCTTTTGCATCTTTTATTGGGGCCAAAAGTTCCAAACCCTCACGAATTGCCGTGTACATGTCGGAACGATTCGGGTATTCCGTATAATGCTCAGTACTATGTCTGTAACTCTCTATTGAAGATACGGCGTGAGATTTGTCGTCCGTGAATCCGTTTGTAATATCAATGAGAGCTGACGGAGTGTTCTTGCGTCTATTAAAGGCTGAAACTGCGAACTTATCCGTTGCCGGAATATCTGTACGGCTGAAAAATCCAGATAATACATTTTGTATGAAATTAAATTGTCCGTATCCGTTATGAGCCATGTCTTCCCATAAAATGAGAGTTGTTTGAGGCAAATTATTGATGACCTCGGGCAATGTCTCAACATTGAATTCCGTATTTCTTCCGGCTTCTTTAAGATACCAAAAGTCCGATTTATCCAGTACGTCTGGATTGTCATTATGATATATAAGCGAGACTTCAGGATAATTCCTTACGTCAAATCCATTCTCTATTTTTCCCGTTTGTTGTGCAAATAGGTCTGCTGCCAAAAATAATGACAACAAACCTATCCATATTTTTATATGACGTTTCATCGTGAAGCAATTATAGTGATGTCCGGAATTTGAAAATCGTATTTCCCATACGGATAATGTCACCGTCTTTCAGATAGCGGGGCTCAAGTTCTATATCCTCCTCATTTACAAATGTCCCGTGTGAGGACTGGCTGTCTGTCAATGAATATTTGTTGGCACGGAAAAGCAGTACGGCGTGTTTTCCTGACATACGGCCATCATTGACGGTAATATTGCAATCAACATCGCGTCCAATGATATTCCGTCCTTCATATAATTTATAGTCCACACCAAGCTCATCAAAAGAGTAGGTTACGAGCCAACCTACTAATTTTCGGCCATATCGAGGCTCCTTTTTGGGGCCGGACTGCATGTCCGTCTCTTGAGTTGCCGTTTCTTCATCGCCAAAGATAGTACGGCTATTATAACCGGCTGTCGGTTTTTGCTTTCCTCCAACAACGGTTTCCTGACTATCAATTACAGTTGTTTTTGTCCCTCCCATAGTGCTGCGGTTGCCGTATGGATTAAAGGGTTCTGTTGGATTGCCGTTCCCTCCAATAAATACCTCTGTTTTTAAAGATGCCGCATTTCCTGCTTGATTTCCAGTCTTGCAATAAGGACAGCTTATGCCTTGATAATAATGTCCATTGGGACATTGTTTGAATTCTCCATGCATAATATTTATTGTTAGTTTCTTAATATTTCGATAAATGCTAATATCAAAAGATATTTTATCACCTCTCGGCAAGAGGTGATGGCCGTGTATTATTTGCTTGTAAATTAGGAGGATACAATGTGGCGGAATTGGCTTTTTACAACAATGGAGGGTGAGGTATTAAACATTGTGAATCTTTCACCACAATTGTAGCCTATAATTTTGCAATTGATTGCGATAATTTTTATACCTTTGCATTCATAACATCCTCTCTTGCCGAGAGGTATCTCAAATTCCTAACGGTAAAATCCTTATAAATCTTTTAGAATCAGGTTGTTGGCGCGGTCAATTATTGACGTGTTGAGCGAGGCGAGATAAATCTTTGTTGTCGTCTCGGAATCGTGTCCCATTCCTTCTGAAATAACTGAAATAGGGATGTTTTTTGATTTTGCAGCACTGGCCCACGAATGACGGGCAACATACATGGTGAGCGGAACATCGATTTTTGCAAGTTTCGCTATTGTTTTCAATGTCTTGTTGATTTGTTGTAATGCGCTCCGATACTGATTACGGCTATTGTCGAAAGGTTCTCGAAGTATCGGCAGCAGATATGGACTTTCACTTGATATTGAACGATATGTCTTATTCCTTTCATATTTCTCAACTATCTCCTGCATACATGGTTCCCATTTAATGGAAAGTTGTTGTCCGGTCTTTCGGCGTCTATAGAACAGAACTTTATTTTTAAGATCTGTTTTGCGTAAATATGCCATATCAATGAAAGACATTCCACGGGTATAGAAAGAGAACAAAAACATGTCACGGGCGAAATCCAAGACAGGCTGAAACGACAAATCAAGTAGCTTGATTCGTTTGATTGACGCAATGGATATAGCCCGTTTAACTGTTTTGTCAACACCTGTATATACATGCTTGAACGGATTTTGCTGTTCTGTCAATTCATGCTCGACAGCCCGGTTGTAAACGGCCCGCAGAATCCTCATGTAAAAGGATATGGTATTTTTTGTCACGCCACGACCTGTCAGATATGCTTCATACTGCATCATTAAATCGGAATTGACTTCACACAGCAATAAATCTTCATTATTATGGAACTTGGTAAAGCTGTTTAGCGTTGTTATGTAGTTCTCCGCGGTGTGATATTTATTCAGAAGTTTCAGTTTGGAAATCACGCTCTGCATAAAGCTAAAGAAAGACTGCTCCTGCGATTGCGAGTGAAATGCGTTGATGATATCGTTTGCCGTATATTGTAGATGTTGCTTGTCGAATCTCTCAATTATACCATTTAGCCTTTTCAAATCCCTGCTTATCCCTTCTGGAATTGATGACAGGAAACTGATGCGCTCACTTTTGATATTTGCCGTTGCGATTGTTCCGCTTGCAGCATTCCATTCACTTGCAAACACTTTGTATTCCGTCTTTAACTGTCGGACTTTTCTGTTATGGATAATCTGATAGTAGATTGTTCCCGCTCTGCCTTCTATCGTTGAAGGTCTTAGCTTTACCTTTAATGTGGCCATATGAATTTCTCATTTTTGATTGTCCCTTAATTTATATTCTGTAATTTGATTTTGAGTGTTTGCTGAGTTTTTTATACTGATTTTATGATAAGCAAACTCACCGTCAGCATTTTTTGTGAAACGTAAAGTCCTGTTGTCGTTTTGCAAGACTTAGTTCAATACATATAAAGGGGATGGTATGAGCATGAGGTGGACTGAAAATCACATTTAAGCCGTTCTTTTTTTTGCGGTAGGAAATGAACCATGATTTCACTTCAACTCCAAAAGCACCGGCTTACCGTAGCCCAACCATGGCTATAAAGCAGAAGCAAGCGCATTTAAAATCGCCCCTTCCTGGCATCGGACCGAAAAACGGTTTAAAAAAGCCTCCGGATTTTTACGGAATGCTCCACAAAAGCAATTCGGTTTAAGAATCGCACGAAATTTACACGGAATCCTGAAAAGTAGGCGGACTGCAAAATGAAAGACAGGCTTATGCCAGTCGCCCCGCAAACCGGAAATATCCACCAATACTATGGCTTGGCTTGATATTCAATGTTTTATTCAATATGCTATCCAATATGTTGAACTTTCATAAGGCCATCCACTCCAGCCAAACCAGAGCTCTCTACAGACCAGGAGAAAAGGTCTGTCCCCAAAAACAAAAAGAGGATGCCCCAAGGCCGCAAAGCCTGAAGGTCATCCTCCTGATGAGTAGGCGGAACCGTAAGCCGGTTTCTGTTTTATCCTGTCATTTATCTGCGCAACCTACCCCCTGGCAGGGACGGGCAGCCCCCGAAGCCCCGAAAGGCAAATGCCAGTATATTTGGTCTTGCAGGCCCTGGTGCCGTACCCAGCAGATGTCGCCACCGGCCGTCGTGAGCTCTTGCCTCACGTTTTCACCCTTACCCTCGCGGGCGGTAATTTTCTGTTACGGCATCCGTAAGATTACTCCCACCTGTGCTTTCCACAGCAGGGTGCCCTTTCCTGTCCGGACTTTCCTCACCCATACGGGCGCGACAGGTCATTCCGCCTTCATTATCTTTTATATCCGAGCTTGCGCTCAATCTTGTCATTCTGCGCATTGATGCGCTGCACTTCCTTCTCCAGTGCCGGTGTTATGTCAACGCAACTCTTGTGGCATTGCATTGAACGCGAATACATCCTGCCTATGCAGAAATTGCTGTGCTCACATGCGCTGCAATGATTCTCGTCCTCACGCATCTTGTTGACGAAATCCGTATCCTCAAGCACTGCCCGTCCCATCTGGAGCATCGGGAATCCCATATCAATGACATGGTCGGCTCCCTTGCGGTCCACAACGCCTCCTACATATACAAACGGGAAATCCGGCATTGCCTTCCGGAATTTCATCGCATCCTCAAGGAAGAACAGAGGCTTGAACGGTACTGTAGGAGCGACTATCTTTCCTCCCACCAGCACTCCTGCCTTCAGCCACCACTGGCGCCAAGGGAAGTAGTGCACTATGGTCTTTACAGGAAACTGCCCGCGCATCACATACATCGGATGCCTGCTCACGAAGCCTCCGGACAGCACTATGGAGTCAACTCCAAGATTCCTCAACTCTTTTGCTACCTCAATCAGCTCCTCGGTCTCCTGTCCGCCCCTGAAGCCGTCACGTGTGTTGAGTTTTGTGAAAACCGCAACCTTGCCTTTGCCTGCCTTCACCGCCTCGCTTACGCACATGCGCATAAAACGCATCCTGTTCTCGAGACTTCCTCCGAACATGTCCCTGCGATGGTTTGTATATGGTGACAGGAACTGTGAAATCAGGTATCCGTGTCCTGCATGAATCTCCACCGCATCAAATCCTGCCTTTATAGCCAGTCTCACCGCCTCGCCATAAGCGGCCGCCACTTCCTCAATCTGGCTGAGGTTCATCTTCTGGACGAAAGTGGGGGAGTAGAGGTTGAACCCGCGGCTTGCCCCGAATGGAGTGCATCCGCAGATTCTCCTGTGCGACATGTTTCCGCAGTGTCCGAGCTGTATGGAAGCCTTGGCTCCTTCCGCATGTATCGCATCAGTCAGTTTTTTCAGCTCGGGAACAATCTCCTCTCGCATCCAGAGCTGGTTCTCAAACGACAATCCGCTTCTGCAGACCGCGGCATATGCCACGGTAGTCATTCCGATTCCTCCGCGCGCCACAGCAACATGATAGTCGAACAGTTCCTGCGACGGACGGTTGCCAGGGCACATTGCCTCGAAAGCAGCGGAACGTATTGTCCTGTTTCTCAGCTCTACCGGCCCTATCTTATATGGTGTGAACAGTTCGCTCATGATGCGTCATCCTAAAACTATAAATTATGTCCCGGTATCCGTGCAATTACCAGATGAAAGGGATAAGATATTTCTTGTGAAGCTTCTTGTACTCCTCACCGAACTCCTCTTCATATTTGGCTGTCAGAGACTTGGCACGAGGGCCTAAGTTTGCGAAAGTCCAAATCACGAACAGCAGCCCGGCCGGTGACCACGTGAGCACGGCGTAGCCCGCCCATTCTGTCAGTTCTCCGAAATAGTTTGCTGAAGTGACATATTTATAGAATCCTTTGCGTGGGATATAATGCCTGGTGTCGCCTGGTTTGCGCAGATGGCGTATGATGTAATCAGAATGCAGATTTATGCCCATTCCGGTGAAGAATACGATTGTGCCGAGCACGAATTGCGGCGAGAGCAGCCAGTCAATGGTATATGTGCCTGCAGGTGCCTCGACAAAAAGCCATCCTGCGATGAGATATGCGTTCAAAGTATTGAAAACGAGGCCTAAAAGCATTATGACTACAGGCATCTTGCTCTTGCCGCGCATAAGGAGCGGGAAAATGAACGACCTCTGGAAATAATGCAGGAGGAACAGGCCCGCCATGATGTAGAGCACTACGTTTGAATTGCCTGTATCGGCACCGGAACGCGCGAACTTTACAGTATAGTAAAGCATGAAAAGGAACGCCGGGCATTCCATGAGAACCCAGGCGGTCTTGTTGCCGATTTTCTTGCCCCAGTTGGATGAGGACAGGTAGCCGTAGCCTGCCTTGAAATAAAAGAGGGCCACGAAAACTATGACAGCCATGACGGCCATGCAACTCATTATGATATAATAGGTATTCATACCTGCCGCAATTTATCTTCTTGTTAAAAACGCCTGCAAAGGTAATAAAGATTTTTTCAAATCACTTTTTTTGCCTACTTTTGTGCCCCTGTTAGCGAACAAATTTTTCCTTATGAACACAAAGTACGTATTCGTTTCAGGTGGCGTCGCCTCGTCTTTAGGTAAAGGCATCATTTCCGCATCCCTTGCAAAGCTTCTCCAGGCGAGAGGCCTCAGGGTTACGATTCAGAAGTTTGACCCTTATATCAATATTGATCCGGGCACATTGAATCCTTACGAGCACGGAGAGTGCTATGTCACGGAGGACGGTGCCGAAACGGACCTTGACCTTGGGCATTACGAGCGTTTCCTTGGGGTGCACACTTCCAAGGCAAACAATGTGACTACAGGAAAAATCTATCACACAGTCATAAACAAAGAGCGTGAAGGCGCATATCTTGGCAAGACAGTCCAGATTGTGCCGCATATCACGGATGAAATCAAGCGCCGTATGCTCCTTCTGGGCAAGAGCGGAAAATATGACATAGTAATCACGGAAATCGGAGGAACGGTAGGTGACATGGAGTCCCAGCCTTTTGTGGAGGCTGTGCGTCAGCTCCAGTGGGAACTTCCTGAGGAAGACTGCGTTACAATACACTTGACCCTTGTCCCTTATCTCAGCGCTGCCAAGGAACTCAAGACAAAGCCTACACAGCATTCTGTACAGGCACTTCAGCGTGCCGGAGTCCAGCCGGACATCATCGTGTGCCGTACGGAGCATGAGCTTACTCCGGACTTGCGCCGCAAGATGGCCCTGTTCTGCAACGTGAAGCCGGGACGTGTCATCCAGTCAATCGACGCAGCTTCGATATATGAAGTCCCTCTTAACATGGCCGCGGAAAAGCTCGATGAAGTAGTGCTTGCTCATTTCGGGCTCAACAGCCTGCCTCAGCCGGACCTTGCCAAATGGAATGCCTTCCTCGGCAAGCTCAATAACCCTAAGGATACGGTGAATATCGCCCTTGTCGGAAAATATGTGGAGCTGCAGGATGCCTATAAGTCTATCCTTGAGTCGTTTGTGCATGCAGGTGCCGCAAATGAGTGCAAGGTAAAGGTGCACAGCATTCACAGCGAATACCTCAATGAGGGAAATGTGGAGGAGCAGCTCTCCGGAATGGACGGAGTGCTCGTAGCTCCGGGATTCGGCGAGAGAGGACTTGAGGGAAAAGTCGTTGCCATCAGATTTGCACGCGAACATGACCTTCCTTTCTTCGGCATATGCCTTGGCATGCAGATGTGTGTCGTGGAGTTTGCACGCAATGTGCTCGGTCTCAAGGATGCAGTCTCACGTGAGGTGAATCCTCAGACCTCTACTCCTGTCATCGACCTGATGGAGGACCAGAAGAGCACGACCATCAAGGGCGGCACTATGCGTCTTGGAGCATATGACTGCCGTGTGGAGAAGAATACGCTTGCCTATAGGATATATGGCTCGGAGCTTATCTCTGAGCGCCACAGGCACAGATATGAATTCAATAACGAGTATCTTTCCGCAATGGAAGCTGCCGGCATGAAGGCTTCAGGAAGGAATCCAGAGACAGGGCTTGTGGAGATTGTGGAGATACCTTCCCATCCGTTCTTCATCGGTGTGCAGTTCCATCCGGAGCTCAAGAGCACGCCTGAGCATCCTCAGCCTATTTTCGTTTCGTTTGTAAAAGCTGCGCTTGAACATAAGGCTTCAAGAAAGTAAGATGAAAATGCGTCGTGTCATATTCCTTGTATTGCTGTTCGTTGTTTTCGGCTGCGCTGATGCGAAAGTGAAATTCTATGAACTTGAGGTCGTTGCGGAGTATCCGCATGACACTGACTCATATACTCAGGGACTTTTCTTCCGTGACGGCCAGATGTATGAAAGCACCGGGCAGCATGGCAAATCGACTTTCAGGAAGGTTGAGCTTGAGACTGGAAAGGCCCTTGAAAAATTGGAATTTGACAGAAAATATTTTGTGGAAGGCTCGTCGGTGCTTGACGGCGAGCTTTTCATTCTGACTTGGGAAAGCCGTGTGGCCTTTATATATGATGCCGCTACAATGGCATACAAGGCTACATGGAAATATCCGCGCGAGGGATGGGGGCTCACCACCGACGGAAAGCAGCTTATTGCCTCTGACGGCTCATCGTACCTCTATTTCATGGATTCGCGTTTCAATGTGTCGCGCAAGATTCAGGTGAAATTTGAAGGGAAGCCTGTAACCCTCCTGAATGAGCTGGAGTGGATTGACGGGAAGATTTGGGCGAATGTCTATATGTCTGATGAGATTGTAATCGTTGACCCAAAAAGCGGCAATGTGGACGGTCTCGTGGATTGCAGCGGGTTGTTGCCCAGGCAGTTGCGCAGTACTTCAACGGATGTGCTGAACGGAATTGCCCTTGATGATGCTACTGGAAAGATTTATCTGACCGGAAAGAATTGGCCGAGACTTTATGAGATAAGGCTGGCCGAAAAGAAATAGCCCTACGTTGCAGAAACGGATGGCATGGGGACGTAAAAAGTTCCGACACAATATGATTTTTTGCTGGGGTGCCCCTATGGAGGGGCTGAGATTATACCCGTTGAACCTGATGCGGCTAGTACTGACGAAGGGAAATGCGAATCTCAATGCGCTGTTATGCGCTGCCCTTGCATAATGTATATAATTATGCGAGGTTTTTTATTTTGTTCAGCGCTCTGTGCGCTGATTCCGGGCATCGTACAAGGTGCGGAGCCCGAAGGCAGGTCTGAGAAATTGGACAGTGCGGTTGTTTCTGTTTCACGTGCCGGAAAATCAACTCCGGTCACTTATTCGATGGTCGGGCGCGATGAGTTGCGCAAGACAAATCCAATCAATTCACTCCCTATGTCGCTTGCTCTACAGCCGTCCGTAATAGCTGTCAATGAGGGCGGTACGGGCCTGGGGTATTCCAAGATGACTGTCCGGGGAAGCAAAGGCTCACAGATTAATGTGACCCTGAACGGCATCACTCTCAATGATGCGGAGTCTCAGGAGGTATTCTGGGTGAATATTCCTGCGCTTTCCGCTCTGCTGAGCAGTGTCCAGCTTCAGAGGGGGCTTGGCACGTCAGCCTCCGGTCCTGGCGCATTCGGAGCGAGCATCAACATGAATACGGCGTCGGTTTCTCCCGGTCCATATGCACGTGTGGAGCTTGGATACGGTTCATATGATACGTTTACGGCGACTGCTGCTGCCGGCACGGGGCTTACCAGGAGTGGAATCTATTTTGATTTTGTCTTTTCCAAGGGCATCACTGACGGATATATCCGCAATGCGTTTGCTGATGTACAGTCTGCTTTCGCCGTTCTCGGCTGGATGGACGGGAATAACTCGCTTCGTGCCACTTGGCTCTACGGAGAGCAGCATTCGGGCATAACATGGGAAGGAATAGACCTTGACGCGTATGCCAGGGACCGGAGGTACAATCCCGCAGGTGAATATTATGACGCTTACGGCAATGTCAGATATTATGACAATGAAACTGACAATTATATCCAGAATCACCTGCAATTGAATTATACGCGGCAGTTCGGGGAGCGGACTCTGTGGAGCACAACCTTCAATTGGACAAACGGGAAGGGCCATTTCGAGAATTACAAGGCGGGAAAACCTTTTCTGAATTATAACTTCCCGTCTGACTTCAAGTTTACGCATTATGATTCAGACAATGATCCTGTCAGGACTTTCGATGTAAACTCAGAGGGGGACTTCATTGTGCGCGAGGCCATGGCCAATAACTTGTTCGTTCTCAATTCCGATGTCCGCTATAAATCGGATATGCTGAATGTGACTGCCGGCATCAATCTCTCGCGCTATGACGGTGACCATATCGGCCGTCTGATGTGGAGCGACATCCTTGGTGACGCGTATGATTATGCTTCGCACGATTGGTATCTCAACAATGGACTTAAGCAGGAAGCGAGCGCTTTTGCGCGGGCGGAATATGAGCCTTTGCCATGGCTGACTGCTTATGCTGACCTTCAATATAGGGGAGTGTGGCTGCGTATGTCAGGACCGGATGATGACCGTATTCCTTTGGACCATTCTGCGGATTGGCAGTTCTTCAACCCTCGTGCAGGAGTGTCGTTCCGTTGGAATCCGCGCAACAGGGCCTATGTTTCAGCGGCTCTCGGGCATCGTGAGCCGGGCCGCAGCGACATAAAGGAAAACATCAAGAATGACTGTGCTGCCCAGACTGCCGGGCTTGCCGGTGATGGAGTGAAATTAAGGCCGGAGAAGATGCTTGACCTGGAAATCGGCTACAGTTATGTGTCAGAGCATCTTGCCTTGTCTGCGAATGTGTATCTTATGGAATATTGGGACATGCTTTTGGAGACAGGCCGGCTCACTGATGTAGGTTATGCAATCAAGGAGAATGTCGACAGGAGCTGGAGACGGGGAGTGGAGCTTGCAGCCGGGTGGCAGGCTTTGCCATGGCTGCGTGCTGATGCCAATCTTACGTTGAGCACCAACATGATTCGGAATTATACGGAATATGTGCAGCATTTTGACGGGGACTGGAACCTTACCGGCAAGACGACAGCCTTCAGCTACGGCAAGGCCAGGATGCTGATGTCACCGTCCTTGTGCGGAATGGCACGCCTTGCGTTCACTCCTTTTGTCAACATGTTTTCCAATTCATTGAAGACTACAGCTTTGGCGATTGACGGAAAATTTGTCGGCAAGCAGTTCCTGGACAACACAATGACTGACAGCCGTTCGATACCTGCATATTTCGTGTCGAATTTGTCTCTTACCCATGAGTTCATCCTGTCGCACAGCGGTTCAGGCCTTGATGCCGGCAAGCTCGGGATAGGAGCCTATGTGAACAATCTGTTCAATAATATGTATTATGCGGACGGATGGTGCTGGAAGAACATCGCTGACGGGGATAATGGCGAACTGATAGACGGTATCGGAATCTATCCACAGGCCCCTGTCAATTTCATGCTGAAAGTCACATATCTGTTCTGACGCCCTGGCAGGCAGGATTGGTCTTGTGCCTTCCTGCCGCTATAGCTGAAGCACAGTATGACCGGCAATGTAAGATGTAAATTGTTTATTAGTAATGTTTTATGCGATTTTGGATGTGCGTGTTTGCATTGGGCCATATTCTCGCTAACGTAAAGTCCGTCTGGCGGGAGGTGGCTTATTAGGACCGGCTCAAGTCGAAAAACCATCCACAGAAATGCCATTCTGGGTGGATACCACAGATTGAGAACAGGACGAGAGTGAGAACAAGATGTGAGTGAGGGCAAGACCAGAGTGTGAAAACAAGACGAAGTTGCTATCCACCCAAACACAGGATTTCATGGATACAAGGCATTTTGTCATAGCCTTATCCATGTGAATCTAAGTTTCCATGGATGCAACCCCGCTTTTCTTGACAAAACAATCCGGTCAATTTCGCTGCCAAAGTCCATGCATTACAATCTCCTATGCTTCAGATATTCCATTATGATACTACAGGCCTCAATAGCAGTCCCGACAAATATAAACGCAGGCAGAACCCATGCAACGACCGGCAGTGGCTCTCCTGTGGTTGTTCGTGGAGTGTAAAAGCTTAATAGTTATGTATATGCTGAAACGCGATGCCCTACAAACGGGGAATCGCGTTTTTGTAATATGTTGCTGCTCATATGTTTGAGACTCACGCTGCTTTGGGCTTCTGGCTCTGAACATAAGGTTAATGCTCCGGATGGCGGCACTTTAGGCCCGTCAGTTGCTTTGCCCTGAAATGATGAATCGTCTTCAGCATTGGTGAATATGCTGTTGCAGGCTCTTGCGGATTGTCATAATTCAATTAATTTTGCCGCGAAATAAAAATTACTGAAAATGAAGAAAATCATCGGAATAGGAGAAATCGTATGGGATGTGCTTCCTGAAGGAAAACGTATCGGAGGAGCTCCGGTCAATTTTGCATATTTCTCAAATGAATTGGGTGCCATTGCGTATCCGGTCTCAGCAGTAGGAAAAGATGTCCTTGGAGATGAGGCACTTAAGGCTCTCGCTCCATCAGGGTTGGACCTTTCATATGTGCAGCACAATGCCATGCCTACCGGGCAGGTTCTCGTGGACATGGGTGCTGAAGGTATACCGCAATATGAAATCATAGAAAATGTCGCATGGGATTCAATTGAGTGTACTCCTGAGATTGTAGGATTGATGAAAACTGCCGATGTGGTGTGCTGGGGAACTCTTGCGCAGCGCTCTCCGAAGTCTGCGGAAAGCATCTTGAAGATTGTGGATTCTGCTCCTGAGAGCTGTCTGAAGGTATATGACATCAATCTCAGGCAGGATTTCTATTCGAAAGAAGTTGTGGAAGCCTCTCTGCGCCGTGCCGACATATTGAAAATCAATGAGGACGAGCTTCCTGTCGTTTGTGACATGTTCTCGTTGCATGGTGACGAGGCCGCACAGGTGAAAGAATTGGCCGGAATGTTCTCGCTCAGGAATGTAATATATACCAAAGGCTCCGTATGCAGCAGTGTCTATGGCATGGACGGAAGCCTTCTTTCTTATATGCCGACTCCGAAAGTCAAGGTGGCCGATACAGTCGGGGCGGGCGATTCATTTACGGCATCTTTCGTCATGTCCATGATTTCCGGCAAACCGCTTCCGCAGGCTCACGAGACAGCCGTTAAAGTCGCAGCATTCGTGTGTACAATGAATGGCGCCATTAACCCTCTTCCGGAAGATTTCGCATTGTAGGATTTTGTACCATAGCATTATGAAAAGACTCACTGCCGGCAGTGTTGCCCTTTTGCTGATTCTCGTCAGTCAACTTGCTTATGCACAGCCATATGCGGATATGATACGTGAGAATCATGACCGTGCTGCTTCCAATTATCATTATTATGAATTTTCCGATTCGGAACTGACAGAGGCACCGAAAGGATACAGGCCTTTTTATATCAGCCATTATTCGCGTCACGGCTCACGCTATCATACCGGCGCAAGATTCTTCCGTCCGATGGACATGCTTGCGCTTTGTGACAGTCTGGGGCTTCTCACTGATGTGGGAAAAGGATTCTATACGGATGCCATGGCCGTCATGGAGGAGCACCAAGGCATGTATGGCATGCTTTCATCCCGAGGTGCGGAGGAACTGCGTGGCGTAGGGGAGCGGCTATATATGCGTTTTCCTGAACTTTTCTCCGGGAAAAACGGCCGGACACTTGTGCGTAACTATTCTACCACAGTCCAGCGCAGCATATTCAGCATGATAAACATGATGACTGTCCTTATAGAGAAATCCTGCAGTAAAATGGAGTTCTCATACGTCACCGGCGACAAATATTATGAATATCTATGTCACTGGATGGACAATTATCTTCCGATGGCGGACTTTGACAACGAGGTGGAGGACTCATTGCTTCCCGATCTGGATGTTGACCGGCTTGCAGGAATATTTTTCAATGACCCTCAAGCTGCATGCGCCATTATAAAGGACCCTGCCAAATTTTTCAGGAGCCTGTACATGATAGCGGCCATCAGTCCCAATACAGATTGCCGCCCGGACATGCTCTCGTGCTTCCCAGAGGAGGAACTTGTGAAATTCTGGGCCATGCGGAACAATTATTTCTATGCAGGATTCGGCAACTCTGTCCAAATGCATGAGGAAGTGGAAAAGGTCTCCAAGCCCCTTGTCGCGGATTTCATAGCACGTGCTGATGATGCGCTTGCCGGCAGAAGCAATGTGGCAGGTGATTTCCGCTTCGGACATGACACCGGACTGCTGCCGCTTGTAGGCCATCTTGGCATAACCGGAATGTCGGAACGTTACGATGCATTTGAGGCTCACAAATTCTGGAACTCATCCGTAATGATACCTATGGCCTCCAACCTGCAGATGATTTTCTATCGCAGCCGCAAGTGTGACGATGTGCTTGTGAAGCTTCTGTATAACGAGAAAGAGACCATGATTCCAGCTCTGAAGCCTGTCACAGGCCCATATTACCGTTGGGCTGACCTGCGCCGCCACATGCAGTCTCTGCTTTGACCACACGATTTTGCTCAGCTGGCTGAACAATATTTGTCTTGTCCTGATATAATTTTACCGATTATTGGACAATAAGTTGTTAGGATTGTGCCGCGCAGATACTTGATTACTAATTCATTGCTGAATCGCGATTCCCCGTTTTAGGGGAATCGCTGTTTTGTAAACTATTGATTGTTGTGTAGTTGTGTTTTGCTGCATGTGTGCATTTGTCAGGAAAACGGTTTAAAAAATGGGCCGGATTTTTACCGAATGCTTACCAAAAGAAAAACGGTAAAAAAATCGCATGATATTTTTACCGTTTTCCAGTTTTTCCATTGCCAGCACGCTATGTACCGGTGATGCAGAAAACAAAAATGTGGGGCTGTATCCATGAAATTCCAATTGGGTATGGACAGGATAGCTGGAAACAACGTTCTATCCACCGAAATGGCATTTTGGATGGATACTACAGAGTGAAACAAGACGAAAGTATGAATAAAAGACGAGGTTGCCATCCACCCGGTCCGTTTCGCTACCCAAGCCAATGCATCATAATCTCTTATGCTTCAGATATTCCGTTCTGATACTCCAGGCTTCAATAGCTGCCCCGCCAAATATTAACGCAGACAGAAGCCATGAAGCGTCAAGCAGCGGCACGTCTTTCATTATGCACTCATAAACCAGAAATGATCCAAGACTCAGTTCTGACAGGACAAAGAGAATCTTTAATGCCAAACGCATGCGGAACGGCACCTTTATCTTCACGCGCTTTCCTTCAGCAGACTGCTTCCATATGCGTTTGCCTGCAAAGTCCGTCAACATGAAAAGCGTTCCGGCCAAGAGACCGCCGACAAGATAGCACAGCAACCAGATACCAAATCCTTTCTCAGCAGAACCTGTCACATCTACAATAGCAAGTGAGATTGCGACAAAGACAAGTATTAACGAAAATTGCGCAGCCTTGTCCAAGGCCTGATATTGCTTTGACTTGACATTCCGCATATATATGCATGTCAGATTCAATGCAACTAACGCAGCACACGAAACAATAATGAAGGTAAGATTAAACAGCATGACTTCAGGACTATTAAACATTTGTGTAAAGGTAATTAAAATAAACGATTGAGCCGAGAGCAGAAGACAAATTTATTTGTATTATGCCGAGGCGGTAGTGATTGTAAACATAGTTTAAAATAAACGATTAAGCTGAGAGCAGAAGACAAATTTATTTGTATTATGCCGAGGCGGGAGTGATTGTATACGAAGTATAAAATAGACGATTAAGCCAAGAGCAGAAGACACAAATCTTTTACATGATTTTGGGTATGTGGATTTGCACCGGTCATGAGGCCAAGTAAAAAATCCCGCATCACTGCGGGATTTTTCGGTTAGTTAGTAGTGTAGTGTATTCCCTTTTGGGATGATTAATTATTAGTGGTTAGAAACGTCTGATTGACATAAAGTGTTATGTCGAATGCAAATATAGATATTAAATTGATATTCGCAAACAATTTTACAGTTATTCTTTCAGAAGATTCGGTCTCAGCAACTTTGTCCTCTCAAGCGCCTGCTCATCCTGCCATTCCCTTATGAGTTTAGGATTGCCGCTGAGAAGCACATCCGGAACCTTCCATCCATTGAACTCTGCCGGCCTTGTGTATATCGGCGCGGACAGCAGACCGTCCTGAAAACAATCGCTCAGGGCAGATGTCTCGTCTGTCAGCGCGCCTGGAATGAGCCTTATTATAGAGTCCGCCAATATGGCTGCCGGAAGTTCTCCTCCGCTCAGCACATAGTCTCCTACGGATATCTCCATAGTCACAAGATGCTCCCTGATGCGGTGGTCAATGCCCTTGTAATGGCCGCACAGGATAATCAGGTTCTCTTTTAGAGACAATCCGTTCGAAATGTTCTGGCTTAATACCTCTCCGTCCGGGGACATGTAGATTACCTCGTCATAATCTCTCTCCGCCTTCAGCTCGGATATCATGTTGTAAACCGGCTCAAGCATGAGCACCATGCCGGCATCTCCGCCATAGCTGTAATCATCTACTTGCTGGCGTGGCCCTTTGCCGTATTTACGAAGGTTGTGCACATGGATTTCGACAAGGCCCTTTTTGATTGCACGTCCTACGATGGAGTGGCTGAGGGGACTTTCGAGCAGTTCCGGTACAACAGTCAAGATGTCTATTCGCATACCAAATGTTACAAATGAATTGTTAGGACTGCAAAAATAACATTTTGATATGAGTTTTACTAAAAAAATGGTATATTTGCCACTTGTATGAATTAATAAACACATTAACTCCATTATTATGAGTGAAGAGATTATTCCTGATGCTCCAGTAGTGTCAGATGTACCTGAGACCGTCGTTGATGCTGAATCGGCAACAGAGGGAAATGCCTTGCAGACAGTGAATTGGTCAGAGAAAAGCCTCGCGGAGCTTGTCCGTATGTTCGAAGAGCTTGTTCAGAATGAGGACAGGATGAAAATGCCGAAGGAAGCTGAGGCCATCAAGTCTGCTTTTTACAGGAGGCTTCTCAAGGAAAAGGGTGATGCAGGACTTGCAGTGCAGGTTACTGAAGACCAGATGCAGGAGGCGGAGGACATGCCGGCGGAAGAAACTGCAGAAGATAATCCTTTCGCGCAGATAGAGGCAGGATTCAAGGAACTTTATTCCGGATATAAGAAAGAGCGTGCGGAGTACAACCGCCAGATAGAAAAGGAGCGTGAAAACAACCTCGTCTTGAAAGAGGCTGTCATAGCTGACCTCAAGGCCTTGCTGGACAAGCAGGAGGATGTGAACGCCACATTCCCTGAGTTCCGTAAGATTCAGGACAGATGGAGGGAAGTGGGACCGGTTCCGGCACAGAACTACAGGAATATAAATGACACATATCAGCTCTATGTCGAGCAGTTCTATGATATGGTGAAAATCAACCGTGAGCTCCGTGACCTGGATTTCAAGAAAAACCTTGAAATTAAGGAGGAGTTCTGCCGCATGGCTGAGAAACTTGCCGAGAGCCCTAATGTGGTGGAGGCTTTCCGTGAATTGCAGAAGCTGCACGAGCAGTGGAAGGAATACGGCCCGGTTGCAAAAGAATACAGGGAGCAGATATGGGACCGCTTCAAGGCGGCGACTTCCGTAATCAACAAGAAATACCAGGCATTCTTCGAGGGGCTCAAGGACCAGCAGGCGGAGAATCTGGCCAAGAAGACCGTATTGTGCGAAAGGGTAGAGGAAATTGCTGAAAGAGAAGTGGCTGGCTCCAACGAGTGGAATGCTTTTTCAAAGGAAATCGAGGATATCCAGAAAGAATGGAAGACCATCGGTTTCGCTTCAAAGAAAGATAACCAGAAGATATATGACCGTTTCCGTGCGGCATGTGACAAGTTCTATGGCCGCAAGCGTGATTTCTATACCGAATACAAAGGCAGCATGAACTCCAATCTGGAGCGTAAGATTGCACTTTGCGAGGCAGCGGAGGAACTCAAGTCAAGCACAGAGTGGAAAAAGGCTACAGACCAGTTCATCGCACTCCAGAAAGAGTGGAAAGAAATCGGACCTGTTCCCCGCAAGAAGTCTGAGCAGCTTTGGAAAAGATTCCGTGCGGCTTGTGACGAGTTCTTTGCAGAAAGGGACCGCAATGCAAAGCCGGCTGAGAATGACTATTACGGAAACCTCAAGGCCAAGCAGCGTCTTATTGAGGAAATAAAGGCATATGCCCTTCAGGGAAATGATGCCGACAATGAGGCCATGCATGATTTCCAGAAGAGGTGGAATGAGATAGGATTCGTGCCGTTCAAGGAGAAGGACAGCATAGCAAATGCATATAAGGAGGCGGTGAACGCCAAATTCCCTGACGCATCACGCGGCAACGGACGCAGGCGCGGAGGCCGTCCTCAGATGTCTGAGAAGGACCGTCTCATACATAAATACCATTCACTTGAGCAGGATATCGTCACATACGAGAACAATATCGGCTTCTTCTCCATGTCCAAGAGTGCTGAGCCTCTTATCAGGCAGATGCAGGAAAGGATAGACCAGGCCAAGGCTTCCCTCAAGGAACTCGCTGACCAGATTCGTGAGTTCAATGAGAAGGAAGGAAAAGAGTAATAATTCTTAAATTTTCTGATGAACAAGAACAATATTATAGGTATTGTGCTGATCGGTGTCATCATGTTCGGTTTTACATGGTACCAGTCGAGACAGTACAAGGAGCAGGCGGCCATACAGGCGCAGCTTGACTCGATAGCTACAGTTGAGCGCATGGCCGCGATGGCCGCAGATTCGCTCTGGAGGGCACAGGGGCTTGCGGACGGCAACACAACTTCCGTGAAAGTGAACACATTGCCGGCATATAAGGACAGCCTTCTTATGGAGGCGCGCCTCGCTGCTGAAGAAATCATAAGCCTTTCAAATGACAAGATTGAGATAGACTTTACCACAAAAGGTGCGCAGCCGTATTCGGTAAGGCTCAAGGATTACAAGGCATACAGGGACAGCAATGCCCTTGAGCTGATTAAGCCTGAAATGAGCCGTTATGCAATCAGCCTTTATGCCGGTGAGAACATCAATACGGCTGACCTCGTGTTCGAGGTTGCTGAGAAAACGGACTCGTCAGTAGTGATGAGGCTTCCGTTTGCGCAGGGAGGCTTCCTTCAGCAGAAATATACGCTTGCAGAAGGCAGCTACATGCTTCATAATGAACTTTCTTTCGTCGGGATTGACAATTACGTTCCGCGTAATGTGACAATGTTCGACATTGACTGGTCAGTCATAATGCCGCGTCTTGAGAAAGGCTACAAGAACGAGAAGCAGTATTCAAAACTGGCATATTACTTCGAGGGGGACAAGAAGCCTGAGGAGATTGCAAAAGGCCGTGACGCTTCTGAGAAGGTCGGCACAAGGCTTCAGTGGTTTGCTTTCCACCAGCAGTTCTTCTCTGCCATCATGACTGCCGGAAATGATTTCTCTTCCGCAGATTTCAGCCTGAAATATTACCAGGAGGATGATGAAAGCAGTAATCTCATGGCATGTTCCGCAAAATTGCGTTCGGAACTGAATCGTGGGGCAGGAGATGTCGTAGTGCCTTTCGAGTTCTACTTCGGCCCGAATGACTATCGCATACTCAAGTCATATGACAGGAAATACGAGAAGACAATTCCTCTCGGAGGATGGCTTGTAGGCTGGATTAGCCGCTTTGTAATCATACCATGCTTTGATTTCATCGGCCGCTTCGTAAGCAATTACGGTATTGTCATACTTATAATGACTCTTCTGATTAAGCTCATCATTTCTCCGCTTACAATCAAGTCGTTCAAGTCTTCGGCAAAGATGTCTGCAATCAAGCCGGAGGTTGACAAGCTGAACCAGAAGTATCCTAACGAAAAGGACGCCATGAAGAAGCAGCAGGCGATGATGGATCTTTATCAGCGGGCTGGAATCAGTCCGATGGGAGGATGTCTGCCGATGCTTTTGCAGTTCCCTGTACTTTGGGCCATGTTCCGTTTCTTCCCGGCTTCAATCGAGCTGAGGCAGCAGCGTTTCCTTTGGGCGGAGGATTTGAGCGCATATGACTCTATCCTTGACCTTCCGTTCAATATTCCGCTTTATGGTGACCATGTGTCCCTGTTTGCCCTGCTGATGGCAGCTTCTATGTTCGTTTATTCGCGCATGACGGCAAGCCAGATGTCAAATGACCCGAATATGGCGGGAATGAAGTTCATGAGCCTTTACATGATGCCGATAATGATGCTGTTCATCTGTAACAATCTTTCTTCGGCACTTAGCTACTACTACCTGCTTTCGAACCTCATCACTATGCTGATGACATGGTATATCCGCAAGTTTGTCGTTACCGAGGACAAGGTGCGCGCCGAGATGGCTGCAAATGCCGGAAAGCCGAAGAAAAAGTCCAAATGGCAGATGAAGCTGGAGGAGGCCCAGAAGATGCAGGAGCAGATGATGAAAGAACAGCAGAAGAAACGCAGATAAGACTGCAATGATAAAAGATATTTTAAATGAATTGAAAATGGAACTGCCGGCAACTGTAAAGTTGGTGGCAGTTTCTAAATTCCACCCTTTCGAATCAATAGTCCAGGCTTATGAGGCAGGGCAGCGCGTGTTTGCAGAGAGCCGTCCCCAGGAATTCCTGGCAAAAATTAGGGCCTTGGAGGCATTGCGGGAGGATCTCGTGCTTCATGCTAAGGCGGAGGAAGGCGATGCGGAAGCTGCCCGCGGCTATATGTCTGACATTGAATGGCATTTCATCGGTCATCTCCAGACCAACAAGCTGAAAATGGTTCTGCCATATGTCTCACTGGTGCAGTCCGTTGATTCTGTAAGGCTTCTTGACGCGATTGATGCATGGGGAAGGGCAAACGGTAAGGTAATAGATATTCTTTTGGAATGTCATGTATCTGCCGAGGATTCCAAGCAGGGATTCAGCCGCATGGAGCTTGCCGGATTGCTCGACGCGTGGCATGGACGTGACTTTGTCCGCGTCAGAGGTGTTATGGGCATGGCCACGTTCACAGATGACGAATCTGTGGTGCGTTCTGATTTCGCAAAGCTGGCAGAAATGTCCGATATGGTACGAGCCGCTTTCCCAAGACATGACTGCCATGAGATTTCCATGGGCATGTCCGGAGACTACCGCATTGCCGTCGGGATGGGCTCCACAATGGTACGCATAGGCTCAATGATTTTCGGCGAACGCGTCTGATTCCTATAAATATGCTGATTGCAATTTCCCCGGTCGCTCCGGAAGACTCGTATATGCAATTAATCATTGTGGTGGTGTCAGCCCTCCTGATTGTAAACTCAATAGTTTTGGCCGGGCTGTCTTACAAGAAAGACAAAATGGAGGCTGTTGAGCGGATGACCAAAGATTGGAAAACGCTGGTTGACTGTCTTGTCATTGTCGCAGCCGGAATATTTGTTAATTCCGCAACCGGAAACAGTAGCATGGTATACTACGGCATTGTCCTGTTCGCTTTTTTGCTGCTGGCATTATTGATTCCGTCGCCTGAAAGCAAATGACTTGATTGCCGGTAATTATTTCTGATAATCACACGAAACACTTTTGAAAAGTGAAATTTAATTGAAATCATTTTTCAAAAGTGTTTTTGCAGGAAGAATCAATTGGCTTATTTGCATGGCAAGTTCTGCCTGCAAAACTTTGTCATATTCAAATCTTGCAACCCTGTAAGAGTCTTCCCAGACGAATGTCCCGATATCCTGTCCGAACATCCTGACCTTTGCCACATCTACCATTCCGGTTCCTCCTTATCTGTTTTAAGCTGTCCTACGGCACGTTTGCGTGTCTGCTTCTTTGCCTTATTGACCATCTCATAATATTCGCCGGGACTCATCTGCTCTTCTTCAAAAAGTTCCGCTATGTTTTCCAGCATTCCGAGAGTTCTCAATACGCGTAGCAAAGAGTCAAATGTGCCGATTTCACCGGACTCTATCTTCTTGAGTGAAGACAGTGAGATTGATGATGCTTCTGCCAGGCTCTGCTGAGTTATGTTCCGTTTCAGCCTGACAGCTTTAAGCCTGTTTCCGATTCGTTTGGCGAGCAGGGCATCAGATAGCATGTATATGTCTTCCATAATGTCTTAGAAATAAACTATTGTACATCAAATATAGTGATAAAAGTTTAATTTCCAACTATAACAACAATTGGGCTATCATGTATTTCCAAGAGAATTCATTTCCCAAAAGCAAGTTCTTCCAGCATAGCCTTGGCCACTGCCGATGATGCGCCTGAGCCTCCCAAAGCAGAACGTATCTGGGCGTAGTCGTCAAGCATTCTCTGCCTGTAGGCCTGATTCTCCAGCAGTTCCCGCACCTCTGCGACAAGTGCATCAGCATTGCAGTCGTCCTGTATGAACTCCTTGAATGCGAGCCGGTCAATGATGAGGTTGCCGAGACTTATGTATTTTATCTTTACGATGCGCTTGGCTATCATGAATGTAAGGGGATTGCCGATGTATCCCACGACCTGCGGGGTGTTGAACAGCACAGTCTCAAGCGATGCCGTGCCTGAATTGACCACAGCAGCTTCAGCATGTCTTATTATAGCCTGCGTCTGTCCGAAGAGAACCTTTATGAAGCTGTCGCCGCTGTTCAGGAATTTTGCATAGTCCTCCATTGATCTTGCAGGAGCACCAGCTATAAGGAATTGATAATCCGAATATTGAGGCAGCGTGTGCATTTTGTGCGCAAATTCCTTCAAAACAGGCATCATGGTGCTGATTTCCCCTTTGCGGGAGCCTGCCAGCATGGCAATCACAGGCTTGTCCTCCAGATTGTTGCGCTGCAGGAAATCCTGGCGTGTCTCAAGCATTGCCTTCGAACCGTCCACCGCATCCACAAGAGGATTGCCCTTATATACATAGCTTATTCCTTTTGAATCGAAATACGGCATCTCGAACGGGAATACTATGAAAAGCTTGTCCACATATGCTTTCAGCTTCTTAATCCTGCCCTCGCGTGAAGCCCACACTTTCGGAGCGATATAATAGAAGACCTTGAATCCTTTCTTATGGGCAAATTCCGCTATCTTGAAATTGAATCCCGGGTAGTCAATCAGAATCACCACATCGGGCTGCCACTGCTCTATGTCCTTTTTGCAGAACGAAACATTGCCGAGAAGCTGGCGCGCCTTCACGAGCACTTCCACAAAGCCGATTATCGCTCCCTCCTTGTAATGCTTCACAAGGCCTCCCGCATTGTCCTCCTGGCATCTGCTGAAGACTTCGTGCATAAGGTCGCCACCCCAGAATCTGATTTTCGCCTGCGGGTCTTCCGCATATATGCCTTTCATCAGATTTGAGCCGTGCAGGTCTCCGGATGCTTCTCCTGCTATTATGTAATATCTCATGTTCGCGTTGGTTTATGGTGACAGAGGTTTGATATTCAGCTTCTTTGCTGTCAGAAGTCTGTGTCGGTGCCGTTTTTGCGGAGCCTTTCAGATTCTTCGTAGTCTGTGCAGTCCACATTGTGGGCAACTATGCTTATATAGCCCTCTTTCATTATGAGGTGGTCGGCATCCGGGCTGTTGCGCGGGTCGTTCATGAAGTCGCCGACCATCATATACAGTTCCTCGCCTTCTTCAATGGCAGGGGAGGAGGTCTGTCCGAGAAGTTCCGGGGTTATGCCATATTTGCTGTATGCCTGCGCGTCCCATTCCTTGAACTCGCGTACCCAGCGTCCCATTCCCTGGTATCCGGTCCGCACTCCCTTTATCTCAGCGGCCGGAATGTCCGGGAAATTTACATTATAATATATGCCGTGCCTTGACGGATAATCATTCATGAGCCTTGTGAAAATGTCTCCGAAATATTTTTCCACCGCGCTGAAATCAGCATCCGGATGTAGCGTGTCCAGCGATACGCCGATTGCCGGTATTCCGTTGAGCGCAGCCTCTTCAGCCGCTCCGAGAGTGCCTGAATAGCATGATGCAGTGGCCGCATTGGAGCCATGGTTTATCCCTGACACCACGACATCCGGGAAATTGTCCGGAAACAGGACGTTCAGACCGAATTTTATGCAGCTGGCCGGTGTCGCGTCTATATAATGCCAGCCCTCACCCAAGTCTTTGTGGGCGATAGGCTTGAATCCCAATGAAACAGCCATGGACATGCCTGACTGGTGCTTCTTTGGTGCAATTACCGTTACTTCTCCGAATTGTTTCATGATTTTGGCAAGGATGCTGATGCCCTTTGCCTGATACCCGTCGTCGTTGGTTATCAATATGCGCATGTTGATTTCTTATTTTTTGACAAATATAGCTAATATATTCATAAAAATTTCTAAATTTGCGCCGATAATATGTAAAGAGGGGAAAGACAATTTACAGTTTAACTTTATAAACATTTTTAAACACAATGATTAAACTTGGTATTAACGGATTTGGCCGTATCGGCCGTATGGTATTCCGTGCCGCAGTTGAGAATTTCTCAAATGACATTCAGGTTGTTGGTATCAACGACCTTCTCGATGCTGATTACCTCGCATACATGCTCAGGTATGACTCAGTTCACGGCATCTTCAAGCATGACATCAAAGTAGAGGATAACTACCTCATCGTTGACGGCAACAAGATTCAGGTTTTCGCTGAGAAGGATCCTAAGAACATCACTTGGGGCGCTCTCGGAGTTGACGTTGTTGTTGAGTCAACAGGCTTCTTCCTCACTGAGGAGCTTGCAGCTGCTCACCTTGAGGCAGGCGCAAAGAAGGTAATCATGTCAGCACCTTCAAAGGACGCTACTCCAATGTTCGTATATGGTGTTAACGACAAGACATATGCAGGCCAGAAGATTATCTCAAACGCTTCTTGCACAACTAACTGTCTTGCTCCTATCTCTAAGGTTCTCCACGAGGCATTCGGAATCAAGAGAGGTCTCATGACAACAGTTCACGCTGCTACTGCAACTCAGAAGACTGTTGATGGTCCTTCAAAGAAAGACTGGAGAGGCGGACGCGGTATCCTCGAGAACATCATCCCTTCATCTACTGGTGCTGCTAAGGCAGTGGGCAAGGTTCTTCCTGAACTCAACGGCAAGCTTACCGGTATGTCTATGCGTGTACCTACTTCTGACGTTTCAGTTGTTGACCTTACTGTAGAGCTTGAGAAGCCTGCAACTTACGAGGAGATCTGCGCTGCAATGAAGAAGGCTTCTGAGGGCGAGCTCAAAGGCATCCTCGGATATACTAACGAGGCAGTCGTTTCAACTGACTTCCGCGATGACGCACGCACTTCAATCTTCGATGAGAAGGCTGGTATTCAGCTCGATCCTACTTTCGTTAAGGTTGTATCTTGGTACGACAACGAGTGGGGTTACTCAAACAAGGTTTGTGAAATGGCACGCGTAATCTCTAAGTAATCTGATTACAGCATTACATAGCATGGGGCTGACCGGAAAAGGTCAGCCCTTTTTGCATTATATTGTGAACGTGTGCCAGAATAACGCTCATGCACGTGCGCGATACAGGCTAAAGTGATTTGAGTACAGAGCGCGTGCAGGCATTAAGGTCAACATACCCGTCAACGCCATAGACGACGGCCTTGTCAGTGAATTGCCAGATGTGCCACTTTTTGCATCGTGGTGACTTGCTGGTGTAATGGGCCACCCAAATGGGGTACTCCGTAATTATTTCCTCGCAAAGCATGTCGCTTATGAATGATGCGGATGAATATACGATTGGCTTGCGTCCGTAGTGTTCACTGACGATTTGAAGCCATGTCAATGCATTGTCATTGAGCATCTCTGCAGTACATCCCGAATGGATGGTCTCTATGTCAAGAACCGGCGGAAGGTCCTCCGGAGAAAGTTCTCCTACTGTCCTGATGAAGTTTTCCGCCTGGTGCACCGGGTCTTTTGATGAACGGAAGAAATGGTAGGCTCCGCGTCTTGCTCCGCTTTTTCCTGCATCTTTCCAGTGTCTGTGGAACCTCTTGTCTTTCATTGAACTGCCTTCAGTGGCCTTTATGAAGACAAAGGAGACCGGGCGTATGTCCTTTGCGCTTGTCTTTGAATATATTGTCCGGCCGCTCCGGTCTGTAAGCACCATCAGAGAGTCCCATTTTATGTCATGCTGATACCTTGACACGTCAATTCCGTAGCAATACGGGCCTTGGGGTAGCGGGTCTCCGGTCTGCGGAGAAGCCCCGTCTTTTATATAAGGGATTATCAGAAGGATGCCGATGGCCGCAAGAATGCCTGTCACAACCCATATGCTCACACTGACCTGATGCGACCTGTCAGCCTCCTTGACTTTTTTCTTTTCTCTTGCCTTCGGGGCTGATGATGCCGTCTGTTTGCCGGCCTTTTTAGTGCCGTCAGTCTTATATGCTGGTCTGCGATTGGTTTTCTTCTGAACGGATGTACTCTTTTTTTCCATAATTGACGGCAAAATTAACATTATTTCTTAATTTCGCAGGAATTTTCTGTAATGGCCCGGCAGAGTTTCTGTGGGGTATATGTTTAATTGACCTGGAGGCGGTGAACGTTTCCTATATACTGACAATTGTTTGATAATGAAGATTTTCAATAGAGGAGAAAAACCGTCCTGGATAGTGTCGCTTATCCCTTTTGCCGTTCTGGTTGCTGTGCTGGTTGTGGTAATCCGTGTCTTCGGGGCTGATGCGCTTTCCGGAGGCAGCCAGGTGGCCCTGATTTTTGCGACAGGAGTCGTCGTGACCATATCCATGCTTTTCTACCGCATCCCGTGGAAAGATTTTGAAGAGGCGATATCAGACAATTTGCGAGCGGTGGGAACGTCGTTGCTGATACTTCTGCTGATTGGAGCGGTAGCCGGTTCGTGGATGATAAGCGGAGTGGTCCCGACAATGATATATTATGGAATGAAAGTCATATTCCCGCACATATTCCTGTTTGCCACATGCGGCATATGCGCGCTTATAGCCGTGATGACAGGAAGTTCATGGACGACTATAGCCACTGTAGGAGTCGCCTTGGTGGGTATCGGGACGGCTCAGGGCTATGATCCGGGCTGGACGGCAGGCGCCATAATATCTGGAGCCTACTTTGGCGACAAGGTCTCTCCGCTGTCAGATACGACTGTGCTTGCCTCTTCTTCCGCAGGAACTCCTCTTTTTGCCCATATACGGTATATGATGATAACTACGGTACCGTCCTTTGTGATAGCCATGATTGTGTTCCTTGTCGTCAGCATTCTGCATGACGGCGCGGCAGGCGGACAGGCCGGCGAGTTTGCAGACGGGCTTGACAGTACGTTCAACCTGTCTCCGTGGCTCATGCTTGTGCCAGTGCTGACCGGTGCTCTTATCGTGCGTAAGGTGCCCGCAATCCTGACCCTTTTCATTGCAGCGCTTGTGGCGGGGCTTGCCGCTGTGCTGTTCCAGCCGCATATCGTCGGGGCAATTGCTTCCGGATATGCTCCAGAGGCTTTCAGCAAGCTTACTTTCATGGAAGGCTTCAAGGGTGTGTTCATATCTTACTATGGTGCGACTGCAATTGACACGGGCAACTCCGTTCTCAATGACCTAATAGCCACGAGAGGGATGACGGGAATGATGAATACAATTTTCCTTATAATTTCCGCAGTCACTTTCGGAGGTTCCCTTGTGGGCAGCGGGATGCTTCAGAGCCTTACAGAGATGCTCACGGCTTATATCAGGAGAAGATTTAGCATCGTGTCGGCTACTGTCGGGACGGGCATTTTTGCGAACATGGTCACGGGTGACCAGTATCTCTCCATAATACTGACGAGCAGCCTGTATAAGAAACTTTATGAGGACAGGGGATATGAAAGCCGTCTGTTGAGCCGTTCTGTGGAAGATTCGGCCACTGTGGTTTCTGTGCTGATTCCGTGGAATTCGTGTGGAATGACCCAGGCTACCGTGCTTAAGGTGGCCACTATGGAGTACCTGCCTTACTGCCTGTTCAATTTGATATCACCGTTGATGTCCATGTTTGTTGCGGCTGTAGGATATAACATAAAGCGCCGGCAGAAATAATTTTCTGTTTTTATTCTTTGCTGGTATTGATTTTGCATCCGGACTCGCCGGCTTTGGAATAGTTCACATTGCCGGAAGTGACATTAATAACGACTCATCTTATAAATACGATTGTGATGAAAAAATTGAAAGGAACAAAGACTGAAGCGAATCTTCAGGCTGCTTATGCGGGAGAATCAATGGCCCGCAACAAATACACTTACTATGCCTCAAAGGCAAAGAAGGACGGCTATGTGCAGATTTCCAAATTGTTTGAGGATACTGCGAACAATGAGAAGGAGCACGCCAAGATATGGTTCAAGCTTCTGCATGGAGGTGAGATTGCCCATACCGAGGAGAATCTTCTTGATGCAGCACTGGGCGAGAATTACGAGTGGACCGACATGTATGCCGGTTTTGCCAAAGATGCCCGTGAAGAAGGCTTTGACGATATCGCCCTCCTGTTCGAGCAGGTTGCTGAGATTGAAAAGATGCATGAGGAGAGATACCGCAAGCTTCTCAAGAATGTAAAGGAAGGCCTTGTTTTCTCTCGTGACAATGAAATGATGTGGGAGTGCTCAAACTGCGGCCACATCGTCATCGGAAAGAAGGCTCCTGAGGTTTGCCCAGTATGCAAGCATGAGAAGAGCTACTTCATGATTCACCCGACCAACTTCTGATTCTTGCAAAGAATAATCGATTAAATAAGAATGTCCTGAAGGCCGAGAGCTTCCAGGACATTCTTATTTATATTCAATCTTGTGGTGGCTATTTCTGCCTGAACAGCAGTGCTATGCCTATGTTCATTATGATGTATGCCACGAAAGAGAGCAGTACAATGAAGGACCAGTTCAGCCCGAGAAGTACTGTCATGATAGTGGAAACGAAGACAACTCCGAGGAAAGAAACCCTCTGCCTGTGAATCGGCGTGCCCGGCTTCGCTTTTTTCTTGAATTTCATTGAGAACATCGGAATCTCGCTGACAAGAAGCAGTGAGAGTACAACGGATGCAGTCGGAATGAAGAATTTGCTGCTTGCCCAGCCGTGCAGTACGCTTGAAGTGTCATTCGTGACATAATATGCAAATGAGCCGCATATCATTGCGCATGCAGGTGTGGCAAGTCCTATGAAATTGTCGCTCTGGCGTTCGTCAATATTGAATTTGGCAAGTCTGAGCGCCGAGAATACTCCGATGAGCAGGGGAGTGAAGGCCAGCAGCGAATTTCCTGAGACGGCTGTCATCAGCTTATATGTCATCAATGACGGGAGAACGCCGAAGCTGACCATGTCCGCCAATGAGTCCAGTTCTTTCCCAAGTTCGGAATGCGCCTTTAGAAGCCTTGCCGTAAGCCCGTCGCAGAAGTCACAAACAGCAGCTGCCATCATGAATATGAAGGCTGCGCGGAAGTCTCCTCCGAAAGTGCATATCACACCCATCAGTCCGCAGAGCAGATTCATGGATGTGACTGCATTCGGTATGTTTTTGACAATGTTCATGTCAAACAGTCTTAAAGGATGCCGGCAATTATTTTATGCCGAGCTTTTTCTTGATGTCCTTAGGAAGCGCGTCCTTGTGGACCACGAAGTTAAGGGTCTTGTACCTTACGAACGCGTCAGAAGCATACCATATTCCCTTGTACTTTCCGGCTTCTCCCCAAGAGTTCTTCACCATGAAGTATTTGGTCCCGTTCTGGTCCTGTGCAAGTCCGAAGATGTGCATGCCGTGGTCATCTGTCGTGGTTTTCCTGTCATATCCGTCCTGACGCATCTCCTGGGTGATTGTCATTTCCTCAGGAAGCTCAGCCTTGACCTCTTCTTTCGTCTCTTCCTTTGCCTTGCCTACCCAGCGCTCCTGGTCAGAGCCTGCTGATGCCGCAGCCTTTTCCACAGGCATCACTGCGAGTCCGTCACGTGTAAAGCCTTTCTCGCTCACGTCAGAACCCCATGCTATGGTGTATCCCTTGTCAATGGCGTTGTACATCACCTCCATCATTTCATCCATAGGGAGGTTGTATGCCGAGTCCCATCTCCAGTTGTCGCAGACTTCGATTATGAAAGGCTCGTAGAAAGGATGATGGGTGAATGAAGTTATGTTCACGTAGTCCTCCATCCTGAATCCGAGATGGTCCCTGTATGACTCAGGGGTATATGTCTTCCCGTCAACTGTGAATGTCTCCGGATAGTCTCCGAAATATGCGGCAATGATGCCGTCAAGCCCGTTGACCCATGCAGTGGTGAGCTTCCTGTTCGGATTCTTGGCAACAGCATCGACATAACCCTTGAGTACTGCATCGAGTTCGGAATGCTCAGGCTTGTCTGTACCGTAGTTGAATCCAGGCATCGCGTCCTGCGGAACCATGCCGTAATCGTTGAGCACATGCAGCACATCACCGAATGAACTTCCTGCTGCAAAATTCAGGTGTCCGTCGAGCCTTACATATTTCACGGCCCTGTCATGGTATGACTTTCCTACCACGAACATCTCCGAGAGGTCAAGGCTGTCTCCTTTTGTCCTGAGAATCTCGGACTCGATGAAAGAAAGGGCAGAGAAGCACCAGCATGTTCCTGAGCGGTACTGGTTCTTGATTGAGGTTATGGGATTCTCCTTTATTACCGTAAATTCATATTCCGGGGCTTTGGGAGCCTCCTGTGCCGAGGCCACTGACAATGCGATGGCAAGCAGGGCCGCAGATGCTGTAAATTTGAGGTTCATGATATATAAATTTTAATTTGTTTTCATGCAAACTCTGCAAATATACATTAAAATAATGAGAAAAGGGTAAAAATGAACGCCGGCTCAAGCGAAAAGTCGGTTGGAAAATTGCCTGTATGTTTTCAGAATCATGTTTCCAGTGCATACCGCAGTCTTCAAATCTTGGCTAATGCTCTCGGGTTATGTTGGAGTTTTCATGGCAACCCTAATTTCGGGTGAGCAGTCCCAAGAGGCTGGGCAAAAAACATTGAGCTTTATGCATTTGTCAAAAACGGTTTAAAAAACGTGCCGGATTTTTACGGAATGCTTCCGAAAAGCAATTCGGTTTAAGAATCGCCCGATATTTTAACCGTTTCCCATTTCAGTTTGTCATCCGTGGCATTAAACAATTTCACAAAACGCCATGCGGTATGTGGTGGCATTGACTTATGTGTTTCAGGTTGGACATAGTACAAAATAAACGATTTGATCCCCCCCCCAAAAAAAAACTTAACCGAATTATTCTTACGGGCTATCGTGCTGTTTTGTGAAGTTGTTGGTTATCAGAATCTTGATTTGTGTGTCCGTGGTCTTGTCATAAAGGATGCCGTCCGAATTTTACACATTCTGCAAAAATATATTTATAAGCAAATACCTTAGTATATGACAATTTTTAGATTAGGGCAATTTACCACATTGATTATCAAA
>ERZ777011.1053-NODE-1053-length-33704-cov-3.766709_pt1 | contig 33704 bp, 33 predicted proteins | sample MGYA00374964_ERZ777011 | MGnify/ENA primary metagenome ERZ777011 (study PRJEB29310, sample SAMD00008975) | mouse gut metagenome | study: EMG produced TPA metagenomics assembly of the Metagenome analysis of fecal microbiota from mouse which was promoted...
TTTGACATCCACATAAGTGATTATGCAGTTTTTTTAGGAAACCATTTGGATGATAAAGAATATTTGTCAAAAAGCGAAGCTGAATTGAGAAGACCACTGGAGTTAATAAATATTGAAACTATAGAAGTTATGATGGAACTATATAAATAGCTAAGAGTGTCAAATTGCTATCTTAATCCTACATTTTTTCAGAAGGGGAGGAAGGGCAGATATATGTTCTTTAAAACAGTAGAACTGATGAAAAAATATGGAACAGTCAAATAAATTATAGCCTGAAGCAGTAAATCAGATGATTGATTTGCTGCTTTTTGCATAGTAAGAAATATAGGTATCAGGCAGCCCAACTTGGCACTAATTTACAGTCAATTTTCCCTGACTTCGCATTAGCAAATCATACACTCCACGAAGTTATGCGGATTTCATAGACTTTTTATATAGGAAAAGTGAAAAAGTTTGTGTCATTAACTTGAAATAAAAGAGTATGGCGATACAAGGACAAATCAAACAGAGAAAGTGGTTATGGCAGATATGATGTGATGATGATGCTTTTTGATAGAAGGGACAAGGGGGTTATTTTTGACTGAATACCTATGCTTCTGAAGACAAAAGAATATTGGGAGGATCAGAAACAACATACAACAAAATTTCCATTTGAGTCTTTCGTAATCCATGGTATACTATTAATAATAAGCGTAATATTCATAGCAACATGCACTTCGGGAGGGTACGCATAGGGAGTAAACTAAAGATTCGCGAGGAAGCCCAAAAGCTGAATCCGATAGATGACATTATGCTCTGAAACTGACGAACTCTCTGAACTAAAGGAAGTATTTGAGAAAGATAAACCATACAACAACAAATTCCCGATCATTTCCGGCATTAAACGCCAGTATAAAGAAACAGAAGGATGGCTGCAAGCGATGTGTGAAACTATGGAAAGGATAAGAGAAGATGGAAGGGCAGAAGCCGCCTTTCTGATAAACAAACTCCACGGTATTTTATTGAAAAGCAAACAATTTGACGATTTAAAACATTTAACACTAGAGCCGCAGTATCAGGAGCAGCTTATAGAGGAGTTACTTTGTTTAAACCATTGATTGATATTTAGGCTGTCTGCCGGAATGGAGGATTAGATTGAAAAATAAGCCTGACGGCTTATTTTATCAATCACAAATTTGTGCTTACGCATAGTGTGCTCTGCACACATACAATTTGCAGGTGTTGGCAGCATGGAGGATTCGTATGTCAGGAAAGTCAAAGCTTCCTATGGGTATTGAAGATTTTGAGCGGGTTCGAAAAGATGGATTCTACTATGTAGATAAAACGGGGCTGATAAAGGATCTTCTGGAAAATATTGCATATGTAAATTTATTTACGCGTCCAAGACGTTTTGGAAAGACTCTGAACATGAGTATGCTGAAATATTTTTTCGGCATAGGAAGTGACAGTGCGCTTTTTAATGGACTTGAGATTTCCAAAGAGGAAAAGCTTTGTGCTGAGTATATGGGGAAATTTCCGGTTATATCCGTTACATTAAAAAGCGCAGCAGGGGAGAGCTTTGCAGAGGCGAAGGCAATGCTTAGAAGGATTATCGGGAAGGAAGCTATTCGGTTCCCATTTTTGCTGCGGAGTAATCGTCTGACTAAAATGGAACAGAATCAATATGAGGCGCTCATCTCTACTGATAAGACAGGCGCATTTACCATGTCGGATGAGCTTTTAAAGGATGGTTTGCAGGCATTATCCCAGCTCTTAAAAAAGCATTATGGTCAAAATGTCATCATGCTGATTGATGAATATGATGTGCCCCTTGATAAGGCATACCAAGCAGGGTATTATGATTCTATGGTAGAATTGCTCAGCGCCCTGTTTGGAAATGCATTTAAAACCAATGACAGCCTGAATTTTGCAGTATTAACGGGATGTCTTAGGATATCAAAGGAAAGCATCTTTACCGGGCTTAACAATTTTAAGGTTTACACTGTAAAAGATGTGCGCTACAGAGAGTATTTTGGCTTTACGGATGCGGAAGTGAAACAGATGCTTGCGTATTATGGATTTACGAGCCAGTATGATGCCGTAAAGGAATGGTACGATGGCTACCTGTTTGGCAATTCAGGCATATATTGTCCATGGGATATGATTAATTACTGCGGCGATTTGCGTGATGGAAACGTGGTCAGACCGCAGAATTATTGGGTAAATACAAGCAGTAATGATATTATCAGGACTTTTTTAAATAAAGCGGACGGGACGATCCGAAATGAAATTGAGCAGCTGATTAACGGCGGCAGTGTGAAAAAAGTAATCCGCCAGGAGCTGACCTACAGGGATCTTGGTTCCGATTCGGATAACCTGTGGAGTATCCTTTTTACAACAGGGTATCTGACCCAGGGCAGTGCGCAGGATGAGGATATGACAGAACTTATCATTCCAAACAGGGAGGTACATTGGATTTTTGTCAGGCAGATTCGTGAGTGGTTCAGGGGAGAGATAAAAAGAAACGGCGAACAGCTGGAAAGCTTTTGCCGGGCATTTCTGGAAAATAATACGGCGGCTATAGAGGAAGGTTTTAATACTTACCTGAAAAAGACGATCAGCGTCCGCGACACAAATACCAAAAAGGAAGTGAAGGAGAATTTTTATCATGGAATCTTACTTGGTATTTTGGGAAACATGGATGGATGGAATGTCAGGTCAAATGCCGAGTCCGGTGAGGGATACGGCGATATCAGCATAGAAGTGGAAGAGGAAGGAATTGGAATTATTATTGAATTAAAATATGCCGAAAAGGCGGCTTTTGACGACGGATGCCGGGAAGCGCTGAAACAGATTAATGACAGGAATTACGAAAAATTATTGATTGACGATGGCATGAAAACAGTTTACAAATATGGGATTGCCTGTTACAAAAAGCGTTGCACGGTGGCGTCCGATTTCACAAGCCTGTAATCATTCTAAACGGCATAACAAAATTACCAGGAGGAACCGGCTTGGGTAGTCAGCGTATTGTTGATATAGGCATACAGAGCTTTGAACAGCTCCGTGAACGGAATGCCTTTTACGTAGATAAAACAAATTTCATAAAAGACTGGTGGTTAAATGGCGCCAACGCTACACTCATTACCCGTCCCCGCCGTTTTGGTAAAACTTTAAACTTGAGTATGCTGGAATGTTTTTTTTCTAATAAATATGCAGGCAGAGCTGAGTTGTTCAAGGGGCTTTCCATATGGAATGAGGAAGAGTTCAGAAATCTGCAAGGGGCATACCCGGTAATATTTTTGAGTTTTGCCAGGGTAAAGGCTACGGATTATGAGGAGATGGAATATGCCATCACAAAAATTATTTTTGACGCTTATGAACAAAACCGCTATTTACTGGAAGGAGATTTCCTCAGCGAAAAAGAAAAAAAGTATTTTGAAAGCATAGAGCCGGGCATGGGAAAAAAAGTGGCAGTGGATGCTGTCAATGCGCTGACAAACTTTATCAGCCGCTATTATGACAGCCATGTTATTATTTTGCTTGATGAATACGACACGCCAATGCAGGAAGCGTGGCTGTCAGGCTATTGGGACGAAGCGGTTCATTTCTTCAGAAGTTTTTTCAATGCCACCTTTAAGTCAAACCCCTATATGCTGCGAGGGCTGATTACCGGAATTACAAGGATTTCCAAAGAATCTATTTTTCCCGATTTGAATAATCTTGAAGTAATAACGACAACCTCAAAAAAGTACGCTCCCTATTTTGGATTTACGGAACCGGAAGTTTTTAAGGCGCTTAATGATATGGGATTTTCGGGGGAGAAACAAGGGGTAAAAAAATGGTATGACGGTTTTACCTTTGGCGATATAGCAGATATCTATAATCCCTGGTCTATCAGCTCCTTTATCGGAAATGGAGCAGCATATAAATCTTATTGGGCAGATACAAGCTCAAACGGGCTCGTAAACAGGCTGATACGCGAAGGCAGTGGGGAGCTTAAACAGAACTTTGAAAGGTTGCTTAGGGGGGAACATGTTGTAATGCCAATTGACGAGCAGGTTGTGTATGACCAGCTTGACGAGGATGAAAATGCTGTTTGGAGCCTTCTGCTGGCAGGGGGGTATCTAAAAGTAGTATCCATGGATAACTCCCACATAGGCGATAGCCTGGATGAGGTAAGATATGAGCTTGCTCTAACCAACCATGAAGTAAGAAGGATGTTTGCAAAGATGATACGCGGATGGTTTAGTGGAAGAAGTAAGACCGGTTATAATGAATTCATTAAGGCACTTTTAGAAGATAATGTCAAAAAAATGAACACCTTTATGAATAAAGTTGCGTTAGACACTTTCAGTTTTTTTGACACTGGTAAGAGACCTTCAGAAGATACCGAACCGAAGCGCTTTTACCACGGGTTTGTGCTTGGAATGGCGGTCGATCTTGCAGACCGGTACAGGGTCAAATCAAACAGGGAAAGCGGCTATGGAAGATATGATGTCATGATGACGCCCTTTGATAAAAGAGACAAGGGATTTATTTTTGAGTTTAAGGTTCTCGATAAGGATGAAAACGAACAGAGCCTTGAAGAAACAGTGGCAAACGCTCGTGCACAGATAGAAGCGAAAGGGTATGAAGCAGAGTTAATTGCGGACGGCGTTCTGCCTGAAAATATCAGGAAGTATGGATTTGCTTTTGAGGGGAAAATGTGCCTGATTGGGTAGCAATACATTTTCGGAGTTTTATTTCCGCAAGTAATTCCTTTTACTTCGTATTAAACGTGGAAACGAGGCTTGCTAAAAAAAGCTCATATATATTATAAATTTGTTGATAATATAGACGTATTAAGATATAATATGACTATATTAAAAGTGGAGGAAAACAACATGGAAGCAATCAGGCCATCTTCGGATTTAAGAAATCATTATAGTGAAATATCTAAGCAATGCCATGAAGAAAGAAATCCAGTAATCATTACGGTCAACGGGCGTGGTGATACCGCCATCTTAGGATTGCAGGACTATTATCAAATGAAGTCAGAACTTGAATTGTTGCGTACATTAGCCGAAGCGGAAAATGATGTTGTGAATGATGCGGTGGCACCAATCCGGAACACATTTGATGAAATACGCAAATCGCTTTTAGAAAGGAAAGCAGATGCAGTATAAAATTATCAGGACAGATAAGGCGGATGAACAGCTTAGAGAGCTTATATTTTATATAGCTGAGGATTCCGGAAGTATAGATATAGCATTAGATTACTTAGATAAAATTGAGGCTGCAATTAACCGTTTGGAAATATTTCCCTTATCCGGCAGTGTGCCAAGATATTCAATTTTACGAAAACAAGGCTATAGGGTGCTTATGGCAGAAAGACATTTGGTATTCTATAAAGTAAACGAAAGGGAAAAGATTGTTACGATATATGCGGTGGTAGACAGCAGGCAGGAATATAGAAACTTATTATAAAGATAAATTGCTTTCAACACGATAGATAAAAATCACTCACTATGCGGATGTACATGGTTGTTATATAAATCACCGTTCTTTTCACTGATAATGGTGTTCAGGTCATTATCAGTGAAAGGAACGGTGATTTTATGGTGAAGCAAATAAATTCGCGTATATATCGAAGTTTGAAGAATTCGACGCTATATGATTGGCGGCCTTTACCATAACGGGATATTAGGGAAATAGAAAGAAGGCTGCAGAAAACAGCCCTCTACATTCCCTTTATATCCCGTATGCATTTTTCTGCTGCTCTGCGGCCGCTTAATAGACTTTGTCCTACCCACAAATAATCCCATTCTCCAAATCTACCTGCATAATAAATACCATTCTGATCTAAATATTGATGTATTTTATTTCTTGCCTCATAAATTTCAGGTGTAAATATAATATTAGCATATTTTTCCATACGTACATCTTTTGCAACAATTTCTTCCTCAGTAAATAATTCCAATTTCAACATCTGATGTATTGTTTTATCCATCACCTCATCCAGGGATTCCCTAAGTGGACGAAATTTAGAATAATAAATTTCACATTGAATGGCACTGCATCCATCAGGAACATTATTTTTTGATTTCCAATCAGGTGCATATATTCGTGCAGGAAGAATGTCTTCATCATAAATATAATACCATAGCGCCGGCGATACGTTACTTCGGTTAATGCCTAATGAAACCATCACACCCGATGTATAATATAATGATTCTGATACTTTTTTTACATCACCAGGAATATCAATAATTCCTTTGCAAATCTCTGGCAATGGCACTGTACTAATCATGTGATCATATTCAACCACGCTTCCATCTTGAAATACTACACGCCTTCTATTTGGATCGAATTGGCATGCGTTTTTATTATATAGAATTCTGGTGTTTTCCACCATTGGAGATAAAAAGGATTTAAAGCCTCCATTTTGAGGATAATGCGCTTCTTTTGAATAATGTACTCCTGGTGTATCACTGGTCATGGCCCCGCGCAGCACTTCGTCTAAAGAAGGTTCATACATTCTTCCCTGAATCCATTTTGGCTCTAACTGTTCTGGTTCCACTGTCCAATATTTTCTCGTATAGCGATAAGGATATCTTTCCGCAAAGCATTTTCCATATATTTGCTGAAGCCACTGGGCGTAATTTTCCGGACTGCCATCTTTTTTTCTGCTTATAAATCCTTTCATTAATTCTACCCGTTCTTCTACGGGTAAACCGTACAAATTGTTTTGAACAGGGTGACGCAGCCATTTTCCACTGTCAAAATTTAGAGCTTCCGGTTTATGCTTATAGTAAGGCGTTCTATTCTCCAGCCAGCTTTCCGTATTTTTGTCAAAACTAATATGTGCAAAAGTATCAAACGTAAATCCTTCTATCTGAAAACTATTACATAAGCCTCCATATGTACTGTTTTTTTCAAAAATAACAGATCTAATTCCACTTTCCCTTAATCTTTCTGAGGCGGCCAGCCCAGCTATTCCTGCACCTAAAATAATCACATTTTCTTTCATATAGTAGGGTATCCTTGTTTTATAAATGATTTTCCAAAAAAGGAAACAAATCATCAAACTCTGCTGCTTTTAAACTGCCATCAGGCATAACCTTGGACGCAATTCTCGGGACTATCGGAGCAAATTCCTGCACCCTGACTTCACAAACTATCGGTCCTTCATATTCTAATACTTGGTTAATTTTACTTTTAATGTCATCTTCTTTCGTAATTCTACAAGCCATCACACCATAGGCATTTGCCACTTTTACGAAATCAGGCGTCTTAAGTCCCGAGTCCGGTCCAACTCCTAAAAACCGATCTTCCATATAATTATGTTGATTATGTCTGATTAGCATATAGCCATTATTATGATATATAAATAATTTAATTGGCAGTTTATTATATTGCAAGGTTGCTAATTCCTGAATGTTCATTTGTGCGCTTCCATCTCCGGTGAGGGCTATCACTTTTTTTCCACTTTGGCATGCTCCTATGGCCGTTGCCCAAAATCCCATACAGGAAAGCCCACCTGATATTAAATATCTTTGATTAGGCTTGATAATCCAACTCTGGGAAACAATGTTACAAACGCTTCCTGTGTCCACCACAATGTTTGTATTTTCCTGTACCTGTTCCGCCAATACATGGCTAAAATAATACGCATTTAGCGGGGTTTCATCCCTATATTCCGGTAACACATTAGGATATTTGCTTTTCAATGCTTTACAGTGCTCTATCCAATCGGAATGCGATATCTTATCTTGGATATTTTTTAATTCCATCAACATCCCCTGCAAAAATGGTTTTAAATCTGCATAAATTTTATAATCTATTGGAACATCATTTTTTGCCAATTCCTTTTCGTCTATATCTATCATTATTTTGACGGCATTTTGAGCCAACTTTTGCGGATAATATCCTATTGTTGATACGGACAATCTACTTCCTAAAATCAACAATAAATCACATTGCTGAATGGCAAAATGAGATGCCCTGTCTCCATAACTGCCTGGCCTTCCGATAAAACGGGCATTTGAGGTTTCCATAATATCAATTCCACCTCTGGATGTGACTATCGGTATATCAACAAATTCTAATAATTGCCTCAATTCTTCTACGCAATCACCGGTTCTTATCCCATACCCGCCTAAGACTAATGGCTTTTGTGCCTTTCGTAATTCATTGATTACAAGTTTTATATCTTCCTGCTTAAAGTCTGTTCCCTTTACTGTTGAGGAATCATATCCACTCATATTATGCGGTACCTCTTTGTTTTGAATATCTACCGGAACATCAATCCAAACAGGGCCTTTTCTGCCTGATACGGCTTCATAATATGCTTTTTCCATATGATAACGAATTTCACCTGCATCCATAACTGCCGCAAAATATTTTGTAATAGGTGTCACTATCGGCTCTAAATTTAGGCTCTGTGTTCCATGCTGCCTTATTCCTGTCTCAATTTCATATTTTAATAGCCTTGAATTTGCCTGTCCCGATAAAATAAACATAGGCGATGAGTCAAGATATGCCTGTGCTACTCCTGTAATAGCGTTAGTAGCTCCCGGTCCTATCGTGACGAGACATACCCCTGGTGCTTCATTAACACGTCCATAACCATCAGCAGCCATAGCAGCAGCCTGTTCATGATGGCAGCACACCGCTCTCAGTTTTTTATTTCTTTGTAACGCATCTGTCAACCACATAGCCGAGCTGCCGGATACCATAAACACATGTTTACACCCTTTTTTCTCCAGAAATTCAAATATATATTCAGAAACAGTCATTTCACTCACCCTTTTTCACATTTTTCTTAACGCTAGAAGTCTTTTTCACTATAAACCAATAACGCATAACCAGCAGGTTTGACATCAAACTATTAATTTTATCTTTGTTTCCTTGTGCTATACACTGAATGGTATTTTCAATGTCTTTTTTCATCTCATCGCCAACTTGATGATACACACGAAAAACCTCCTGTATTTCTCCCCCCATCTGAGATATACAGTCTGTCACTTCTTCCGAGTACAATACTTTAGGCATCTCCTTTTCTCGAAAATCGCTGTTCCCAAGACAATATAAAAACTGACGATAATCGGCACTATTTATCAGACTAAATAAAATATAACCATTTTCCTCTGTTATTTTATATGCTTTCCTTATTATTTGTATTGGATTCTCATATTGATTCAATGGTTTTCCTATTGCAATAAAATCATAGGCAGGATCTTCTTTCATTTCATCCGGAGTTCCCCAAATTACCTGTTCCGAAACGTATTGTAACTCATGGTAGTATTTGATGTCATTGACCAATGCTGTTGTGTGCACATCGGCTATTCCATTTCGCCTGTAAAAGTTCTTTATGTCTAAAATCATAGCGCCACATTTACAGTCAATACCCAAAGCGCTAATGCTATTGCCATTACTCCTATTTATATTGAACTTTGCCAATATCGAAGAAATGGTATCATTTGTATCATTCCATGAATCAATACCATGATGCCGTTGTTGAAAAATTTTTCTACCGGAGTTGGCTAATTTAATCGCTTCTACAGGATCTTTATCCTCTAATTTGCGAACATTATGATTATGATGTACAAAAGTATCTCTGCAAAGTATTAATTTATATCCGGCATGCCGCACTCTAAAAGAATAGTCATCATCTCCCCAATCATGTATAAAACCGGCATCATATAATCCAACTATTTCAAATATCGATCTCCTATATAGGGCTACGGTTGGAATCAGGCGAAGCCGTTCTTCCCACTTTGTAGAATTACTGATATTATACTTCTTTGCCCTTTCTATCATCTCATCAATGGTATCAAATCCTCCTAAGTTTTCTTCCTGCCCACATGAGACATTCGTAGATACGGGACATACCATCCCTATCTTCGGATCGCTGTCTGCACATTCCAATAAATTAGTCAGCCATTTAGGCGTTACTAGCACATCATTATTAACAATTACAACATACTTGGTATTTGCCATTTGCAAAGCTTTATTTGTTGCATAAACACCTGTAATGTTTTTTGTCAGCCTCATAATTGTTTTATTTGGATAATTGACATTTTTGAAATATTCCATTATTTCTTTTTCTTCTGAGCCATTGTCCAGAAGAATAAGCTTAAATGGAACATCCTGTGTGAATTTCAGCACATGTTCCGTACACAACCTGGTCTTATCCAATCTTCCATATGCCTGAACTACAACGGTGACTTTTTCACATTCAGATTTCTCATATAAAGTATTTCTTACCGCCTCATAGCTCATTTCTGACTTTGGACGTTCAACCTTATCAGTGTTTATAATAATAACTTCGTTTTTCATTTTCTATCACCACCTGTTTCAATCCTTTTATAATAATACTGCATTCTTTTGATTCCTTCTGAAAAAGTTACCTCCGGCGCCCAATCAATTGCTTCTCTGATCTTATCTGTAATGCATATCATATGTGGTATAACATCTGTACCATAAGAGACTGCGCCAAATACTAAATTACTTTTACTTTCCATAATCTTTTTCATTTCTTCTATATAACTTTTTAAGGTTCTATGTTCGTTTGAAGCTATATTATAACAACCACTTTCTACATCTTTCTCTATCAATTCTCTAAAAACATTAACCACATCACTTATATAAAGGAAGTTCCATATCTGTTCTCCCCGAGTTAATCGTATGTCTTCATTTCTTAACATTCTTTTCATGATCTGATTTAACATTTTTTCCTCATTGTCTTCTTCTCCATAAACCCCAAACAATCTTGTCTCTACAAGTTTTACTCCTTTTCGGACACATAACTTATATGCTTCTTCATATAATTTATATTTATAACGCCCATATTCCAATTCACTATCACAGATTGTCTCCTCATCAATCGGAACATGCTGATTTTTATACTCCAGAAAGGAGCCTGGCAGTATTATTTTTGTGCAGCCACATTTTTCAATCAGGATCTGTATACTATCTAAAATGCAGCGATAGCTTTCCTCATTTTTTTGTCTGTTATTTCTTTCCGCTCTCTTTGTACCATTCCATGTAAAGGGAATGTAACAATCGCATTTTGAAATATATTTGTCAATAGTATTGTAATCCTGCATAGATAAGGAAATATAGTTAACTCCCTCCCTTTCCTGTAAATGTGTTCTTTTTCTTACCAAGGATGTAATTTCATAGTTTTCCAAGCTAAGTTCCTTTATCAAATTCCTTGCAATAAAACTTGTCCCGCCTGCTATCACAAGCTTCTTTTTCATCTATAAATACCTCTACTTTCCAAATCATACCCCATAATAAACAAATGAAATATGATTCATGTAGGATCTTAAATAAAGTTTATAATCCTCTCGATATTCCTTTATCATTGATGGTATCCTCCAAAAGTCCTCTGTCCGGTGGTATCCTGCCACAGCCAACTTGGGTTTGTATTTTTTGATTGTTTTCTCCGCCCCCTTAAGAGCCTGCTTTTCACTGCCTTCTATGTTCATCTTAATATAGGAGGCTCTTTGTCCATTTAACATAGTATCAATAGAAATTGTCTCTACATTTTCATTTCCGATATCCGCCGCAAAACTGCCTGGTCCATGGAGGGAATAGAACTTAATCTTATCTTCATTCATCCATGCCGCCTTTCGAATACAGGTCATTTTATTTTGAATTTCTTCTGGAAGATTTTGTTTGTACGCCATTAGCTTATCCCAATTTACACGATCCGGTTCCAAACCATAATATTTTTCAAATTGATTATTATTTTCTGCTAAAAAAGCTTTAAAGCTGATTCCGTCAAAAGCTCCGCAATCTACAAAAATCTCATCGTTTCTTTTTTCATAAAATTCGTATTCAAAATACTGCCTCTCCTGGGGCATAGTTGGTATTTCAAGTGTATCGTCTAAAAGTCTGAACCTTAATATTTTTTCAAAGATGTTCTTAGATTGTTTATCTGCAAGCCACTCATATACTTCCGCAATTTCACTCTTATGCTGCAACATAAGCCCTACGTCCGAGCACGATGGCGCATTATATTTTTCCTTTTGGAACAATTGATGGCACCTTCTAAAAAAAGTATAATCAATAATGTTTTTTAATCCTGCCATCCTTAACTTATGATATACTGCATGATGCCCACCGATACGTAAAGCTTCATCAAAACTCTTACAATATCGTTTTCCATCCGTATTAATACAAACAATCACAAGAGCGTCTTCTCCAACCATTTCAACCGCCCTCTCAGGAGGTATGATTTTTATTCCTTCACATACCTTTCCTTCCTTACTCTTATCTGCATCTAAAAAAAATTTCGGTTCCAAATCAATACGACGCAAAAAATATAAAAATGCAATTCCGGCACTGCCTGCTCCATACAAAAGGAGTTTATCCTTATATTCTTCAACCTCTTTCCGCATAACTTCTATAGGAACCTCAAGTTCTTCTTTCCTTTTATCAAATTCGGTAAAAATATCCCAAATTAGATTCATACTACCTCCCAAGAACATGTATAATCTGTTCCGCAACACTTTCCGCATCTATTCCATATAACTTATTCAAATACTCTCTTGAACCGGTAACAGGTGCAAACATATCCGGAAATCCAAATTTCTTGAATTTTATATTTCTATTTTCCATTTGTTGGACCAGTATTTCTTCAACAGCGCTACCTAATCCTCCGATTTTTGAGTGTTCTTCTAATGTAAAAATCGCCGGGTATTGTTCCAGTGCCTTTATAATACAGTCTTCATCTAACGGTTTAATTGTGTGCATGCTATATAGCGCAATCTTAATTCCCCTTTGTTCCAGTATCTTTAAAACGCATAATGCATCTTTAACCATAGTTCCCGCAGCAAATAAAACTCCGTCTGTCCCTTCATGCATTTTTAGGGCTTTCCCAATCTGAAAGTCAATCTCTCCTTTATGGATAATCGGATCGACACTTCTCCCAATTCGTATATAAAGTGGTTCTCTATAATTTTCTGATGCCAGCATAACTGCTCTCATCTCCACCGGATCGGCAGGACATACTACTGTCATATTTGGCATCATCCGCATTATTCCTATATCAAAATAAGCATGGTGTGTTGGCCCTGCCGGACCATAAGCATGCCCTCCGCCAACCCCTACCAGAACTACCGGATTTTCCTGATAGCAAATATCCAGTTCAATCTGCTCAAGGCTTCGCAATGTCATAAAGGAAACAACGTTGTAAATGTATGGCCTCATCCCCATGGCGGCCAGACCTGCGCCAAAGCCAACAAAATTTTGTTCTGCAATTCCCACATTCACAAAACGCTCGCCAAATTCTTTTTCAAAATTTTCGAAAACAGAAAAGCCCGTATCCCCGATTACACATATAATTTTAGGATTATTTCTTGCCATTTCCGTCAACGTGTTGATAAATGTACTTCTCATTCACTTAGTTCCTCCAATATGACTTTTAGCTGTTCGTCATTCGGGGACTTAAAATGCCATTCCAGCTTATTTTCCATAAAAGAAATTCCTTTGCCTTTAATGGTATTTGCAATCACCACCGTAGGTCTGGCAGGATTTCTGGATATCCCCGTAGTCAAAGCTCTGTATATTTGCGCATAATCATGTCCGTCAATCTCTATCACTTGGCATCCAAAGGCTCGAAACTTTTCACCCATATCACCCATATCCATTACTTCTTTATCGCTGCCATAGGACTGTAAACGGTTTCTGTCCACAATTAGTACTAAATTTGATAATCGAAATTTGGCTGCGAACATAGCGGCCTCCCAAACAGAACCTTCATTGCATTCTCCATCTCCCATTAACACATAAACATTACCATCCAATCTCTGACAGCGTTTTGCATATGCCATACCGACGCCCATACTTGCCCCATGTCCCAAAGAACCGGCTGACATTTCAATACCCGGAACTACATACCGTCTGGTATGGCCCGCATAATTTTCTCCATTAACCGTATGCTTATCTAAATCTGTTTTTGGAATAATTCCGGCATACGCCAATACGGTATACATAGTAGCGGCAATATGTCCTTTGCTTAAAATGAAAATATTTCGGTTTGGATCTTCCAGGCTTTCTTTCGAAATATCCAATATCCTTGTATAAAGTACAGACAGAATATCTACTGCTGAATATCCTCCTCCTATGTGGGAGTCATGTGTCCGGTTCAATATTTCTGCAACCGTCTTTCTCACTTCATTGGCAAATCTTTCTACATCATCATAGCCTTTACTACTCATATTTTTTTCTCCCAAAGAAATCATTGACATATTCTTCACAAAGCCTTTTTGCACTTTCGCCGGCGAACCGTCTCTGCTCAAACAACACTGCCATTTTTACCGTTTCTTCGATAGAGTAAACACGTTGCCATCCCAATATATTTTTCGCCTTATTACTACTAATCTTCAGAACCTTTGTCTCATCTACATCCAATGAATCGTTTATATTATAAGAAATTTTTTTAAAATGCTCCGCAATCATTTCTACAAGCCTTCCAACCGAAAGGATGCCGTCTGATTCCGGACCAAAATTAAATGCCGAACTGTAAATACTATTAGCATTTCCTGATTGTGCCATTTTCCGTGCTAAGCAAAGATAGCCGCCAAGTACATCCAAAACATTCTGCCATGGTCTGACTGCATCCGGCTTTCTTACATTAGCATTCTCCTGATACAAAAAACTCTTAACCAGCCCCGGAAGAAGCCTGTCGTAATGATAATCTCCCCCTCCTATTACATTGCTGGCCCGCGCCGTAGCAATAGGAATATTTAACTTATCTATTGCAAAAAAAGAATGTCTATAACATTCAGTCACAAGCTCTTGGCATGCTTTGCTGGATGAATAAGGATCTCCTCCTCCAAGCACACTATCTTCCCGATATCCTTCTTCTGATTCCATATTTTTATAGCACTTATCACTTGTAACTACTAATACGGCTTTGATACCAGCTACCTTTCTAATACATTCCAACAAGCTCACCAAGCCCATCACATTGGTGTTAAAAATATAATCTGTAATTTCATAACTTTTGTTCAAAGTAGAATGAGAAGCAAAATGAATTACAATTTCCGGATGGATATCTTCCATAGCCATAAGTAATTTTTCTTTGTCTGCAATATCTCCCAACACACTTTTTACAATTTGAGGCTGTGCCACCCTGTAAAACTCTGTGTCTTCCTTAAGAGCATAGCCATACACCTTAGCGCCAAGCATTTCTAACATTTTGCATAGCCATGTCCCTTTAAATCCTGTGTGTCCTGTTAAGAATACTTTTCTGCCTGTCCAAAAGTTCATCCGACTCCCTCGTCCCATACTCTCCATGGCGCCTTTTGTTCCTTCCACAACCTCTCCAGCAGAGCTTTATCCCTCATCGTATCCATAGGCTGCCAAAATCCATAATGCTTATATGCATCAAGTTCTCTGTCAGCGGCAAGTTCTTCTAATGGCTCACGCTCTAAGATACGCATTGGGTCATCGTCAATGTAATCAAATACTTTATATTCCATCACAAAAAATCCACCATTGATCCAGCCGCCCTCGGTTTTTGGTTTTTCCTGAAAATCCAAAATAGTATTGTTTTTATCAATATCCAATACCCCAAATTTTGCCGGAGGTTGTACTGCCGTGAGCGTTACCAGTTTCCCACATTTTTTATGATGTTCTAATAATTTATGTATATTTACATCTGATACGCCATCTCCGTAAGTGAGCAGAAACGGCTCGCCTTCCGGTATATATTTCTTAATCTGCTTTACACGGCTTCCAGTCATATTATTGATGCCTGTATTTACCAGTGTTACCTTCCATGGCTCTATTTCATTATGATGGATATCCATCGTATTTTGATTTGCAAGATCAAAAGTGACATCAGATTTATACAAAAAATAATTAGCAAAGTAATCTTTTATTACCTGTCCTTTATAACCACAACAAATAATAAATTCTGAAAAGCCATAATAGGAATATATTTTCATAATATGCCAAATAATTGGCATTTCACCAATTTCAATCATCGGCTTAGGCCTTAGGTGAGATTCTTCACTGATTCTCGTTCCCATGCCGCCAGCCAGAATAACTACCTTCATGACTCTTTCCTCCACTCAGGTGAGAAAGTACTTCCGATCTGAATAAAAGATTCTTTTCTATTCCAATTGCAATGTGAGGACTGATAGCAGCGTTTACATGGAGTATCCATTTGCGCCATATTATTTACACTTCTACGGTATTGTAGGTATTCGGGTGCATTCCATGTATCAAAGAAAGGCTTTTCCATATCATATTTAAAAAACTGTATCGGAGTAGACATGCAGGGACGCACATAACCGTCTGAGCCTAAAAAGAAATCTCTCCATGGTACGTAACAGTCTTTGTGATATTGATTACCCGCAATATCTTCGCCTGTCAAATGGGGCAGCTTCAAAATAATATTGTTTTTTTCCCCAATCCGCGCTGCCTCTTCGAAGAATGCCTTTACTTTATCTGTTTTATTCCAAAGAGTTTCCGGCAAAAGTTCTTCATTAAATACCGTAAGATATACTACCTTTACTTCTTCAATTCCAATTTCGGCAGCAAGACGTACTAAGTCAGGAAGTTCATGAATATTAGAGTCCATAGCACAAAATACAAAATTTATCCATGGATAGGTCAACTCTTTTTCCTTTTTTTCCCGGACAATCTCTTTCAGGCTTTGCGTAATTTTATTTAAATCAGATCCCCTTCTGATTCTGGAATTTGTCTCGAAAGTAGCTCCGTCAACGCTCACTGCAAATACATCAACTTTATACTGAAAAATGCTATCTTTTATTTTTTCCAGATTCATACCATTTGTGCAAAAATACTTCCTGGCACTGTGCCGATTTATAATTTCAAGCATTTCGCAAAAATAAGGGTGTACCGTTGGCTCTCCCCATCCCATAAGCGTCACTTCTTCAATAGAATCCATCAATGGCTCAAAACTTCGGAACACATTCATATCAAACATAGTCGGCTTGAAATCTGCGGCATTTCTTCCGCACATTATACAATTCAAATTACAGGCGTTTGTTAGCTCAAATACCAGCCGTCTTGGATAGGAAGACAATTTTTCCCTGCCTTCATCTATCTCCTGTAAGTTTAATTGTGAGTTTTTTCGTTGCTTATCTGTCAATTCTTTTCCGGAAAAGAATTCTTTTCTTTTAGCTCTGATTATCATTTTGCTATCTCCTCGAAATCTTATCAATTTTCATACACGCTCTAGTTTTAAATATGTAAAAATTTTTTCGGCTATCATACGATTCCCTTTTTCTTTTACATGTGAAGTGTCCAGGTATATGTCCTCAACTTCATTGAATAAGTCTGCAATATCATATATATAATCATATTGGCCTATCAAACTTCTTACTTCTTCGATAAATTCATATGATGTCTTTTCTAAGTTTTTAAAATCTCCCCCAACGATCATTTCACTTAAATTATAGTTTTTTTCACCAATCATCGGTTGCAGAAAAGCATAAAATTGTATTCCAAACTCTTCACATGCCGCATGCATTAGACGAATATTTTTTAACCATCTTCTTGCTGGCGTACCAGTCACTTCCATACCATCTATATATTCAGAATTTGATACATCTACTCCTCCCAAACAAACAATATTTTTTCTTAAGTAGTCAAATAATTGTTTTTGATAGTAATGAGCCCAGGTTCCACCATTAACGTGTGTATCATTAATTCCCGAAAAACTTATTACAATATCCGGATTCATATCCAATATATCTCTTTGCAATTTTATTAATTCTTGAGCACTCTTATATCCTGAAATAGCAGCAGAATATACAACTACACTTCTTCCCTTTGAATTATTATTCAAAAGCTCATACAATATCTCTATCCAGCTCTTAAATGTAAATGCCATCGGTTCTGACGTGGAATTACCCAATACAATAATTTTTAGTATATTTTCTGCCTTTTCATCCCCAAAAATAAATACCCCCCCCCGAATACTTGTCTTTAATGTATAACCTAAATGTATATCCAACAGATATTTTGTATCTTGGTTTGCATACGGATTTTCTGTAATAACTTCGTATTCTTTGTACTTTACCAAACCAATTTCCTTTATTTTCTGTTCATATTCTCCGAAGTTTTTAGAAATAATCCATACATAAAAAGTACCTTTTTCTTCCTTTTTAATATTTAGGTATGAAACCGTCTCATCATCCTCTTCTAAGCCGGCAATATATGCAATATCATATCCCGCTGTTTGCGTAATTCTTTTCAAATTTGAGGTTTCTCTTTTATCTCCAATCAATATTATCTTTTCCTTAAATTTAAATTTATCTATATATTGGCTAAACCTCATTGGAACAATTCTTATCATTTTACCCTCATCACGAATTACTTATCTTTTTATATATAGACATTTTCCGTATTTGCCTTTTCATAATTCCAGACAAATAAATTGTCAATTCCCTTTTTCTCAAGTCTTTCTTTTATATCTTCCCAATATTCGGAGGCAATAATTACATTATAATCTTTCCCGATTAGCTCATCTTCATAAATAACTTCATGCCCTATTATGTGTGTTCCTATGATTTCCTTGTTTCTATCTGCAAAATATTTAATCTTTACTTTTTCATTGAGTAAATAGTAAAATGCTCTTCTTCCACGTTCTCCTGTCCCTAAAATAACAATTTCTTTTTCCAGTAAATGTGGATTTATCATACATACCTCTTCCATATTTATCCCCCGCATACCGCAAGCCGTGCGTGTTTGCGGCACAAACAATTATCTCTAAGCATATACTTTTGTTGAATTTTTGATTGCTTTTTAAGTTTTAATGTTAAACACTTTCTATAAAATGTTTCCGGGCAATTGCCAGCTTATACTGCCTGTTATGAGAAAGATATATTGTTAATAACCGTTCCGCCAAAAATCCAATATATCGGTTTTGATAGCTGTCTGTTTTTACCCCTATTTTTTCTTCACAATAAAATAATATTGAAAAAAGCCATTTACAATACTCATCCAGTATTTCTCTGCGCATAATAAACATATTATAGGCATAATAATAGGCGCCATTTTGCACTTTATCAGCCTCACTTATGTACCCCGGATGTATATTCTTTATCGCCTCTATCATAATATCCCAGTCTTTTTCTTCATGATCACAGCAGTATTGTTGTCTGACGCCTGCAAAGTTTAAAACGGGAACTGTGGTAACGATGTCTATATCGGAATTTAACAATTTTTGTGCCTGTTCCTCAGTTATATCAAATCTTCTTCGATAATGGCTTAAGCCGGCATATTTTGCTTTATCATGTTTCCATATCCAATAAAGTGCCGTAAGCTCACAGTATTGAGGATTTTTATCTGAAATATTGTCTCCCACACAATCACGTACGGAGAACATTTCTATATCCGTTAATGCTGCTCCCACCTGAATAGGAATCTCAAAGCTGTGAAGCTTGCCTTCTTCCTTCAATACCCTGTCTGCAATGCTATGTACCACATACACATGTAACTCGCTTTTCAATGCTTCATTTAAATCAATATATTCCATCCCGTTTTCTGATTGATTACTATATAACCAATTTCCACGAATATTGCTCCATATATCGCTGTCAAAGGATATAGGAATTAAATTGGAAAAACCTTTATCCCGTAACTCCATCAGGGCTCCCTCAATATATTTTTCATGTAGGGCAACCAGTATTTTTTTTTCTCTATATTTCAATCCGTGTTCTAAATCAAGAACTGGAACACCTTCTATTTCCTCAGGATTACCTTCCATACTTCTAACAAGGAAACTTGTAACTGATAAATTATAAGGTGCATTCTTAAGGCATACCTTAAGTGCCTTCCCCATCACGCCTGCTCCATAAATTATCACTTCTCCTTCTTTCATTAATTCTGTTATTAGTTCGCCTTTATAAAGTATACTTTCTTTCATTGCTCCGACCTTTCAAAATCTGTTCATATACTTTTATCACTTCGTCCGCGTTATATTCCTTCGTAAATAATCTTTTGACCTTCTCCCTTCCCAGCTCCGCCATTTTCTGTGTGCTTTTTTTATCATGAATTGCTTTTTTTATTTTTAAAGCTAAGTCCTGGGTATTCCCGTATTGATATAAATAGCCTGTCCTTTTATCTTCGATTATCTCAACAGTTGCACCTTTATCAGCCCCTATTACCAGACACCCCGATAGCTGCGCCTCCACCGCAACTCTTCCAAAAGCTTCAGCTCCGGAACAAACGACAACTATGTCCGCCCATAAATACCACTTAGCAATTTCTCTACTACGGCTATAAAAACTCACATTATCTTCCAGTTCATTCTCTGCAATATACATTTTCAGTTCATTGCCATATTTAGGTTCCTCGTTCCCTACAAATACAATTTCAAATTGATCACATTTCTGTTGCTTTAACAGCAATGCCGCTTCTAATAGCTGTTTCTGTCCTTTTAATGTCGTGATCATCCCTGGCATCAGGATTTTTACTTTTTCTTCTGTCATTAAGCTATGGTTTTTGCAATAGAATGTTTCCGTGTCTACCCCATCATATATTTTATGTACAATAGATGATTGCAATTTTTTGTAACTTATTCTAATATAATCTGATACTACAATTACCGCATCTGAGCAATTAATCAATTGAAAAGCCTTTTCCTCATCATAAAACCAATATCCCTGCTCCTTTATGTACTCCCTTAAATGCCATACAACCGGTATATTTTCCTTCTTTGCCGCAACCGCTCCTATATAGGTGTAGGTCGTGTTATTATGAAGCAACTTTATCCTGCATTTTTTGATAAGCTCCTGAATAGATCTGATTGCAACGTTATTATGCTCAAAATCTTTCTCCCCAAAATCACCATTCTTTATCAGCCAGTCTTTAGAAAGAATATAGGTATAATCAATGTGATTTGACCGCAAAAGTTCTTCGCCACTGCCATAAGATGGCAAGACTACAAGTGTTGGAATCCCTCTTTTATTAAGTTCGCAGTTCAAATCTACCATACATAAAAAAGCGCCTGACGAACAGTTATTATCCGAAGCCATAAAAAGTATATCTTTTGTATTATTTGTAACGGGATATTCCTGATTATGTTTAGCTACATATAATTTTTCCATTTCTTCGAATAAAGAATTATCCACAATATCGAAATCATAATAATTGTTTTCATGTAGTGTATTAATCATGCTTTGGTGTGCACCTGGCAGAGTTGAAACAATGATATGTGCATTTTCAAAAAAGACCTTATTATCATGGATATCAAATATATTCTGCCCGAGAAAAGTATCATTCTTTTGTTCTTTATGAGATACAATAAAAGCAATTCTTTCCTTTAAAATTCCTCCGGCCAATAGACGATGAAAGACAAGACTACCTACCATTCCTGCACCATAGATTAGTATTTTATGAACGTCATTTTGAAGCTTCTGTAATAAGTCCTTTTCTTTCATTCTGAAATCCTTTTTTTGCGTATTCTTTCATTTTCAAGATACATCACTGTTAAAATAACTGTAGTATTTTTTTATCTAACGTATCTTTATCATCTATCCCGTAACGTCCTGTATTATAAATATACTGATAGTCAAATCCTTCCGTCAGAATCAGGACGCCCATTGTCCCTGTACAATTACCGGCAAGGAAACATTTTAATTTAGATAACTGATATAATGCGCTTAAATAATCAAGGTTATTTTGATACATGTCTACCCCATTCATCCGCTGCGCATCTATTATATAATTACTATAATTTGTATAATCTAAAAATTTTGTTTTTGTAACAAGTAACTTTTTACCAAATACTTTCTTAAACTTTTGATAGACATTTAAATCTTCTGTTGCCAGGAAAATGTACTCATACCCTTCTTTGTCCATTAGCCATTGCGCATGATTTATTAATGTTTCAGGACTCGGCTGTATCCAATGCCCACGCGGCCTAATTGCGCTTATATCAGTTCCTCTCAGCAATATCCCAATTACTTTATCAACTGCAATATTTTGAAAATAATTCTTGTATTCCGTTTCCAGGTACAATTTAACCGCGTCTGTATAGTGCATATATTTTTCATATACACGATGCCAAAAGTTTTGAAGACTTTTATTACTGTTAAAATCAAAAAACAAATCCATTGGACTGCACTCATAAATGGGATAATCATGACTCAGGGGTATATCTGTTATATTCAAATTAAATGGCGGTTTAAAAAAATTATCCCAACGATTTTTACCTTCGTTCTCTTGTCGAATGAAGTTCTGCAAGATTCTAAATCTATTATTGGAATCCTATTGTCCATCAGGCAGGTATAAATATCCCTTAAAATAGTGAATACATAAGAGCCAAAGCCTGCTTTTGGATCATTTCTACGAATTAATCCAAATTGATTATGATTAATTAGTAAATTTCGTTCCTCTTCTAATAGCTTTTTTTGTAAATTTCCCCCAGTATCGATATCTGTGTTGCTCACATTTGTATCTAAAAGTGATTTGCAAAATATAATTTCTTCATTTGTTAACTTCTCCGGATTATGTAACTTGATAAGTAAATTCCGGATAAAAATTAACTTCTCATTCCATTGCATAGAATAAGCTCATCCTTTCATTTCCATTAGATAATCGAATGTTTTTTTAGGTACCCACTGTTGAATGGCCGAATAGTTGCCTGCTTTAATGCTTTTTCTAATCATTGAAGCACTCACAACTTTATCATCAAGCATAAGCCTTTCTATTTCCATAACCCGAATTCCCCACTGTGGCAGCCTTTCTTTCATTTCACGGTTATACTGTGCCGTAAACTTATCAATAGGTTCTGTTCCAACAAATCTCGTTCTTATATTAAGAATGGGTGCTATTTTACTGGCAAAAATATCTAAATCCTGACTAGCATCTAATTGTTCATCCTGTAAATAGTCTTTCTCAAAATATCCTGGCATTGTCAGTGCTGATATAATGAATTTCCCACTTGGAAGTACAATAACATTTTCATAATCTGCACAGTTATCTTTCACCAACTTAAATCTGTCCTGAAATGGGAAAAAGGATTTATCTTCTTCCACTACAAAAATGAAGAGCGTTTCAACTTGTTGTGATGCTTCTGAAATTAAATAGTTATGTCCATTTGTAAATGGATTACAATTCATTACAATCGCACCATTATTGGAACCGGAAAATTTTATTTCTTTTAATTTTGCCAGATAATTGTCTAATTCATTCTCTAATTCCATACCGGATAATTGAACTTTTCCTCTATTTTTGTCTTTACAGCTTGTCACTTCACCTTTTATTTTCTGAGCTAAAATCTCTCCCACACGTTTCACAATAATATGATTACAATGTAATGGTACCTGCCATATACAATCGTATAGATTTTCCACATTGTCAAAGCATTCACTTATATCTATAACTTCAATGTCACTATATCCCAATTCTATTGATGTAGTTAATGTTGGCATAATTAAAACAATGTCACCGGCACCAAACTTTCCATAAGCCTGGATTGTTTCTTTCAAATCTACAAATAAACTTCCATGACTATAAACATTACATTCCGGATAATGTTTTTTTAATACGGAAGCAATTGTGTCCTGATCTTTTACAAACACTCCATTTATTAAGCAGCATCCAAAAATATGTATATTTTTAGCATCTTGTTTTTCTATTTGTTCCGGATTTCTTTCAATACTATAATCTAATGTTCCGCCATGTAGTGCCTTCATATGCACAACATTCTTTGCTAAACCATTTATTTCATCAAACAACATTCTATTTTCTTCAGCTTCATAGGCCAAAAAATTTTGGGCATCCTCCGGGGAATCAATCATTTGTTTTCCAATATCATTTCCACGAAATTCTGAAATGTTAGATACTCCGGCTTTTTCTATAACCTTTTGTGAATTGCATTCAAATAATTTCAATAAAATATGATTGGGTTTGAATATATTCTTATAAATATCTTCTATCCAATTACATAAAAGGCTTTCACAATTCCAATAATAATTGTCTGTATAAATTTTCTTTCCATTGTAATAAAATGGAATATTGTCGGCTTGTAGCAACTCAAAATTTATTACAATATCTATTTCTCTTTCAGGACCAGTTAGCTCATAACACTCAAGTCGTCCATTCCATTCCAAATCAGTATCATCTATGATATTCTCAATATTTTTTGAATTATAGTGCAAATCTCTGCTATATATAGTGACTTTTTTATATAAGTTTGAAACATTTAATAGATATTTTTCTATGCCATTATAACTTTTACAACATGTATTCACTAAGTTTAAAAAGTCTTTTATGTAATAATAACGAGATCCCTTTGTTTTTTCTCCCCAAATATACCTTCTCAGTTTTTTACAAAAATAATTCTCTCCCGTATCAACCCATATAAGATTACTTTCATCATCCTTACCTAAATGTTCTATGAAATCCTGATAAGTTGCGTATGTAATATGCAATACAGATAAATTACTTATAATCTCTTTCATTAAATTCATATCTGTATCCTGCGTAATTATCAATCTTATTTCTTCCACATTAAATCTTGAAAATACATTTTTTACCCCTATCTCGTTATAATTATTTAGTTTATACTTTACTCCGTTTATAAACTCCTTCGATATTTGGTATTCCTCTTGTATTTGACATATAAATCGTTTATTATCAATTACCGGAACCGAATGAATATTAGGTCTGCTTTGAATAATTTTTATCGCTTCCTCTTTAGAGCCGCCAAAAACAAAGGAATTATTTCCTACAAAATTATCTGTTTTTAGACTTCTCCACAAATCGCCCGAAGAAAAAATAGTATCAATTTTTGAATTTTTTACTCCATAAACAATCCCATAAGGAGAATTTGCCAAAAAATAAATCATTTTTTTAATATTCAGGTTATTTATATCCAGTTTTAAATATTCATTTGACTCTTTTATCATTACCTATTCCTTTACTGATTTACATAGTCATCTAATGTAACATTTTGTATTTTGCCAGCTTCCCAACAAAATTCATGGGGCATGCCACAATATTCGCAAAACGGTATTGGTGAATGCAAAAGGTTATCTAATTTCCAAGCATCCTCAATTTGATAAATATCGAAATCATCCTCTGGCGTTATATCAAATCCGGAATTAAAAAAATTATTTAATTTTTTAGAATAGAATGTTATGCAAGGGCTAATCCTCCCTTCCCGCAGTGTAAAGCAATACCAATTATCGTCTTTGCATCTTTTATAAGATGTTTTTCTGTTAAACTTTTTTTCTAAATACAATCTCTTATTAAATTTTTCAATCTTGTCAGAAAATTCAACCTTCACCCCATTTTTTTCACAGCACATAATAATCTGATCTTTCATTTTCTCAACGGGTGGGTAATCGGAAACAAAGAAATAGGTATGAGTATTCCGCATTATTTCAAACAATTTGCTGTCCATTTTGTGAATTAATAAACCATTGGTTCCAATCCGAAGATCACATTCCGGAAATATTTCTCTTGTTTTTTTTATAAACTCCGGTAGTTGAGGGTTTAATAGCGGTTCCCCTCCTAATAGCTTAATCATGATACAGCCACTATATAATTTTTTTATTTGATACATATCCTGTACATACTCAGCCAAATCCGGAAAATATGGTTCACATATGTTTGATACATGACCGCAGCCTTTACAATTAAGATTGCAATGATCTGTTATATGAAATTCATAATATTCCAAGAGAGGTTTTTTACAATTCAATTTATAAAATATTGTGCCGTTTGTAAGATCATCTCGAAATACATAGTCAGGGATTATATAAACAATATCAAATCCTAACTCAACTGCTTTCAAATAAATTCCCCGCATTATATAAACGGAAACCGTAATTACTACCATATCAATTTCGTTTTTTTGGTATTTTTCTATTGCTGTCTCGGGTGATATAACCGGAATATTTTCAATTCTCTCTTTCTGCTTATCTACATTGGAATCACACCAAGCCACAACCTCATATTCATCAAGGCTACAACATTTCCTAAACGCCTTTTTTCCCCAAACCCCGGTTCCCCATAAAATAACTCTTTTCACTGTTTGTTTTTTCCTTTCTAAAAAACATATACATAATCCGGAAGCTCGGCACATCCTTTTTTTATGTTTGGAACCTCACTTGGAAGCTCTCGCTCTTTCCATGCTGCCACCAATACCGTCTTTTCAATGTTCATTAATTCGTATTGTTTTTTCCATAATTTATCTAATTTTTCCTTTAATTCCGGAACAGTAGACCAATCATATTCTTCCATGCAATGCTCATTCTTTCTTACACAAAAAAAGCTATCTCTATCTAAAGATGTAGATAATATTTCTTCCTTTTTGCTAATGGAATAATTATCACTACACCATCTCAGAATCATGTCCTTTTCAGTCAAGCTCATATTTCAACCTCCAGTCTTCCTTTTCTACAAATTCAGGCTGTTCTTCTTTATATAAAATATAATTTTCCAGTACCAGCACATCCATCTCTGTACGCATAAAGCATTCATATGCTTGCTGAGGGGTACACGCAATTGGTTCTCCCCTTACATTAAATGAAGTATTTACAATAACGCCGCACCCAGTTTCCTCTTGAAATGCCTTAATAATGTTATAGTAGTGTTCGTTTTTCTGTTTAGAAACGGTTTGTACACGGGCGCTATAATCAACATGTGTTATTGCCGGAATATCCGATCTTGGCATATTCACTATGGGTAACAAATTACTGTTCTTTTCATTTAAAAAGTCATCAAGCTGAAAGGGCATCTGATGCTCTTTTCTCACTTCGTCGACCAAAAGCATATATGGACTGGGTGCCTTCAATTCAAAATAATCTTGATAGCATTCTTCCAAAACAGAAGGTGCAAACGGCCTGAACGATTCCCTATATTTTATTTTCAAATTTAACTTTGACTGCATTTGGGATGAACGTGGGTCTGCTATAATACTTCTATTTCCCAGCGCACGAGGTCCAAATTCCATTTTCCCATGAAATAACCCAATTACTTTTTCATCCTTTAATTCTAAAGCCACTTTTTTATATAATTTTTCATTTTCGAAAAAATGACAGGGATATACATTGCTTTCAAGGAAATCCTTTATGACAGCATTGTTGTATTGCGGGCCTAAATAGCTTCCTTTTTGGCTGTCAAAATAATCTATTTCTCTTGCATTGCCAAGATAATGATAGTATGCATATAAGGCAGATCCCAGTGCGCCTCCTGCATCTCCGGCTGCCGGTTGAATCCATATATTTTTAAATACTTGTTCCCTTAAAATTTTTCCATTTGCCACGCAATTTAAAGCAACGCCTCCTGCTAACACTAAATTGTCAATATCTTTTCCATATGTCACTTTTGCATGGCAAACCAACAGCAGAATAATTTCTTCCACTAACTTTTGAACGGATGCCGCGATATCCATTTCTCTTTTCGTTATTTCAGATTCCGGCATTCTCCTTGGACCATTGAAAAGCTTCGCAAATTTTTCTTCATTAATCATTGTTCCGCCTTTATAATAGTCAAAATAGTCGAGATTAAGTTTGTAAGAGCCATCTTTTCTTACGGTTATTATTTTTTCTTTTAATACATCATAGTAAATGGGTTTGCCATACGGCGCTAACCCCATAAATTTGTAATCACCGGAATTAACTTTAAATCCGCAAAAGTATGTAAATGCACTATACAATAGCCCCAGAGAGTGGGGGTATCTTATCTCTTCTTTCAGCTCTATCTGATTACTTTTTCCAATACCAATTGTTGTTGTTGCCCATTCGCCCACGCCATCTATCGTTATAACAACCGCCGTTTCAAAAGGCGATGGATAAAATGCTGATGCGGCGTGCGATATATGATGTTCCGCAACAATCAGCTTATTTCTTTTCCCGAGTATTCCACCTAAAGCTTTCCTAATCTCTTCATGAACCCAAATCTTTTGAGAAAAAATTGTCTGGTATGAGCTTTCAAGCAAAGGCTCTGCCATGTCTCCTAAGGCTAAACAGTTGTTTAAAAAACGATCCAATGTTAACAATGGATTATCATAATACACCACATAATCTAGTTCACCTGCAGAAATTCCTTCTGATCCCAGGCAATATTTAATTGCATTTTTCGGAATACGCATATCATGTTTTTTTCTGGTAAAACGTTCTTCCTGTACCGCTGAGATTATTTCTCCATCCTTTATCAAGGCTGCTGCAGAATCATGATATAATGCTGATATCCCTAAAATATACATCTTTCCGTCCCCTTATCTATCCACTTCAAAATCTATTGTTTCAAATATTCTATCCGCGATCATGCGGTTCCCTTCTTCGGTTACATGACACCCATCAATATATACAGATTCATTCTTATCAAATAAATCAGAAATATCATGAATATAATTAACCTTTTGTTCCTTTAGAAGTTCCTTTACATTTGTCAAAAATAGTTCCGTTCTATCAAGGATATCTGGTTCCCCATTAATGACTAATTCCCACTCACGTTGGGATAAATTCTCCTTTTTACTTCCAATCATTGGCTGCAAAAAAGCATAAAATCTAATATTAAATTCACAGCATATTGCATTCATCATTCGTATATGTTTAATCCAGTTTTCCGCTAAAGAGCCTTGTTTTTTAAAGCCTGAAGTGTAACTTTGTGCTGTTTTGGCACCATTCATATCGGAAATATTTGCATTGCAGAAAATATTAAAAATCTGTTCGGAATACGCCTGGACAAATGGGTGTTCTGTTTCTCCGGTATCATTCACCCCACTTAAACTAATTACCATATCGGGCATAAAATTTAATAAGTCCCTTTCCAATTTCATTAATTCCTGCGACGAGCGATATCCGGATACTCCGGCTGAATATATGATAATTTCTTTCTTTTTTGTCAGAAATTTTTCGTATAAAATCTGGCTCCAACACTTCCATAAATATGCTTGTGAGTCGCTTGTTGAGCCGCCAACGGTAACAATTTTATACGCATTAGAATTTTCCGTGTTTCCAAATATAGTCACGCCGGGATATTTTTCATCTATCTCCTCCGTAAAATATGTATAACCTATATTGATATCCAGCGGAAATTTTTGAAACAAATTAACATACTTTGCTTTAATCACTACCCGATAATTTAGTTGTTGTTTTAATCCGATTTCTTCCAAATTGATGCAAGCCTGTAGGTAATCGTTTTTGCAGATTAGAATAAAAATATCTTCTATATCTTCATAAATCAATTCTAAGTATGAACGGGTGTATGGTGATTCTTTTTCGTCTACAATATATGAAACCGGTTTATGATATAAATTTGCTATCCTCTGAATCCGCTTTGTTTCATCAAGATTTCCATACAATATAATCTTTTTTTCACACAATATATCATTTATCAGATCATTAAAATAACGTAGTTCAATATTCATTTATCCGCTTTGCTCCTATAATTCAACCGACATACCGAGAAAGCGGCCCGTGTCCACGAATATATCTTTTTTCCCCATATTAAGTAACCTTTTTTCTATTTCTTTCCATGCTGTTGAGGCAATAATAATTTGGCAGTCTATATTTTTTAGCGATTCTTCGCTTATGATTTCAATTCCATATAGTTTCAATCCTATAAGGTTAACATTTCGATCGGCAAAATAATCTATTTTAATTCCGTAATGCAATAGTTCTGCAAAAATTTCTTTCGCATGATTTCCTGTTCCAAAAATTACTATTTTTTTGTTTAAATCTAATTTTCCCGAAACACAAAACAATTTTTCCATCTTATTTACCTTTTTTCTATAGACATTCTTAGCTTTCTGATGTCATCAGAAAATCAAGTAAGGTCATCATGGAACTTTCCACCCCCTATGATGACCTGCCCTTACATTTTTATATTATTTCATCAATATAATATTTGGGTATATTTTCAAATATTGTATTTAAGTACAAGCGTAAATCTCTATTATGATCCAATACCGTAATTATCATCAGTACGTTATCTGTATTTTCTATTTGGGGTATTCTTTGAGGTTTCGTAAATTCATCCCGCCAAGTCGATACATTATCTACATCAAGACTGTTTTTTAGAGAATAACAAGGAATACCTTCTAAATCACCATCATTTATAGCTCTATCAATAATAATCAGCTTAATACCAGCTATTTTCTTTATTTCCTGTACAATAAGTTTTCCAATGTATCCGTAGCCATAAACGCATACCATACCGCATCTATTATTCTTAAGAAAATCTTTTACTTTTTTATTTCTATCTTCCTCATCAATCCATCTCTCTAAAAAGTAATACCTGAGTTTCCAATTTTCGACCTCATTAAGCCTTCTTTCATATGTAAGTTTAGGTAAGCAATTTAAATCTTGGCCATCCTGATATTTAGTGGCGATCATATATACATCATTAAAGGCGCAGTCCCACTCCCAGGAAACGCTGTGATCAGGTGCCCCTGCCACAGAAATATTTATTACTGTTAATCCCGCAAATTTTGCCAATGCCCTAAATCCATCACTAAAATAGCGATAGCAATCATATGGATATTTATGTTCCGGTCCACCACTTGGTGCTGTTATACATACAATCCCGCCTGGCTTTAATTTCTTATATATCTCTTTTATTGTGAGCCATGGAAATTCTATATGTTCAAATGCCTGTCCTGATATGATGTAATCAAAGCTTTCATCCTCTAAACAATCCCAGCAGTAAATATTTTCAGGAACTACATCAACATTAGGGCCTGCTTCTATGTCAAGCCCTACATACTCTACATTGTACCCTTCCAATAAATCCCTATAACTACCATTTACACTATAGCTTCCTATGTCCAGTAGCCTTTTCCTCTCATTAGTGTCAATATAATTTTTAATAAACCATTCCATACGTAACATTGTAGAAATATGCATTTATATTTTCCCCCAAATATAAAAATTCTATAGTTCCATATAGCAGCAAAGGAATAAAATTTATCTCTTAAGTAACAAATAGCTACATTTCACTCAGGCTTTTTCTAAATATGAACTCTACTTTATATAGTACATATATACGTATAAATATGCACAAATAATTCTGTGTCCAAAAAGTATACTTTTTGGAGCAGTAACAGCATAAAAAGCGTTAATTAACACTTGGCACAAACAAAAAAGGGCTGTATTGTAACGCCGTAATAATGGTGCTACAATTTAAACAATACAGATGAGTTAGAGGAAGAAACACATATCTGGCCGGAGACTTTGTCGGAAAGAATGAAAAAACAAAGTGTGGTCAAGTTGCTGAAAAGCGTTGGCAGGCTGGTGGAAAAGGCGGATAAGGAATTTGCGGATTCCATTTTGGAAGTGAGAAAGGCTTTACGCTTCGGATATTATCTGCTCTAATTAAGTTAGATAAGATCTAATACTGCTTTCAGAAAGTGGGGGATCATATGCCATTTGGTATTGAAGTAACAAAATCGGCGCTGGATGATTTTACAAAGGTTCAAAGGCGAATGCTTTTGTCCAAAGAAGAAAATGCTGCAAAAACATATGCTGATCTGAAAGAGGAATATATTGCATTGAAAGCATTGCTTAATGTGGCAGGTGTTAATCTTACGGAAATTGATAAGATTAAAGAATGATAGATTTTCGAATGAATGGCCACTTTGAAGAAGGTAGTATAAAATAGTTTGTGTCTTTGGAAAGAAATACCTCTATTTTGGTAAAAATCAAAATATGACAATTCTTATCAAAATGCACACATCCAATAAAAGAAACGGACATTAACAGAAGACATTAATAAGCCAGTATGGGGAATTACAGATCGATGTCCCAGGGAGACCGGGAAGGCGAGTTTAAGCCAAAACTCATCCCCAAATACCAGCGGGAAATCTCCGGAATAGAAGAGAAGGTGAGTTCCCTCTATGCAAGGGGAATGAGTACAAGGGATATCTATGACCAGATACAGGAACTTTACGGGATGGATCTGTCCGTGGAAATTTCCAGGGTTTGTCAAGTTAAATGTGTAAGTTTTTTTGTTTTTTATCAGCTGTTGCATTCAACCGCTGATTTTTACCGCAAAATATCGTAAAGATCAAAAAGAAAGACCGTTGTCAAGAGAATCGTGGAATAATGGGGCAGGGGCCCCTGTTATGCCGCGAAAGTCTCTTGACATAAGGCTCTCAGAACATCCTTATCTTTCGGAAAAGGGGATTCCCTTTTCCGCGCTTCCGGCATGGATGGGTCCGGGCAGAGCCTGGCATACGGGTCAAGGGACTGGTCCCTTGCGGGTTCTTAGGGCAGAGCCCTGAGTTTCCAGCATTCATACTTGTGATCCTGCCCTCTATATCATCTAATGCAGATGTGAATTCTTCCCGCAGTTCCTGTATCTGTGTGAGCACATCTTCCAACAGGTCCTCCAGTTCTCTATTGAGTTCTTCAAAAGTAGTTCTATTATCTCTCATCATCTCTGCCCCCTATAAGTTCTCATATTTCAGGATCCGGGACTGCATTTTATCATCCATGGCCAGTTGGTTCCTGACAAGTGCCCAGTTAGGAGCCGGTCGACCGTTCCATTTTTTATACAGTTCCGTGATCCGCAGGTACAGGGCTTTCCTGACGGCGTCTTCACTGGGGAAGGAGCCCTTCTTTGTCACCTTGCGGAAGCTGGAATTGACGGCTTCTATACTGTTGGTCGTATACATCACTTTCCGTACTGCACTCCCATAATTAAAGAGTTGTTCCACATGCTGCCAGTTACGTACCCACACATCCACCGCTCCGGGATACTGGCTCCATGCCTGCTTAAACCTCTCAAACTCTGCCTCCGCCGCTTTCAGGCTGGAAGCGCCGTACACCTTCTTCAACTGTGCTGTATATGTTTTATAGTCTTTAGAAGGTATGTACCGGATGGAATTGCGGATCAGGTGCACGATGCAGCGCTGGACCACTACCTCCTTAAAGATGGACCTTGCCCCTTCTTCCAGGCCGCTTACCCCGTCCATGCTGATAAACAGGACATCCTCTACGCCGCGGCCTTTGACCTCATCAAAAATCTGCATCCAGTAATGTTTCCCTTCCGATTCTCCGATCCAGAGCCCCAAAATATCCTTGCTTCCATTCACATCATACCCAAGAATCACATAGACAGCAAGGTTTTTGGTTTCCATCTCCTTACGGACGGAAACATACAGGCAGTCCACAAACAGGAAGGTATAAAATTTCTTAAGAGGACGGTTCTGCCATTCTTCTGCCGTTTCAACCACCCTGTCTGTGATCGACGATATCGTATCGTGGGATATCTCGAATCCGTAAATATCCTCCACGGTAGCGGCAATATCACGCTGGCTCATGCCCCTTGCATACATGGACAGGATCTTATCCTCGATCCCGCTCACATCCCGTGTCCGTTTTGGGACCACCTGCGGTTCAAAAGATGCATCCCTGTCACGGGGCACCTCAACCTGGATATCCCCGTAGGTAGATTTCAGAGTCTTACTGTTGTATCCATTACGGCGGTTTTCTGTGCTTTTAGGACCATGGTCATTGGATTCATAGCCCAGGTGGGAATCCATCTCTCCCTGCAGCATCGCCTCAAACATCGGTCCGAAGATATCTTTGATCGCATCCTGCATATCCTCTACATTTTTACAGTCATACTGTTCCAGGATTGCCTTTGCTATCGCAACAGTCCTGGGATCTCTTTTCGGTTTCTTTGCCATAAGTGCTGTACTCATAATCCTTTCATTCCTTTCATTTTAGAATATCGCACCTTATATAAAAAATAAAGTGCGTAAGTTTTGTTACCGGTAACTTACACAC
>ERZ777011.1055-NODE-1055-length-33675-cov-48.194854_pt1 | contig 33675 bp, 30 predicted proteins | sample MGYA00374964_ERZ777011 | MGnify/ENA primary metagenome ERZ777011 (study PRJEB29310, sample SAMD00008975) | mouse gut metagenome | study: EMG produced TPA metagenomics assembly of the Metagenome analysis of fecal microbiota from mouse which was promoted...
GATTCCAGTTGATTATATATGATAGTTTGGATTTTATACTTGTTTGGATAACGCAGCTCATAGCCATTGGCATTATTGCGGAAACCTACTGCGTAATATCGCTTTCCATGCAGTTCATAATCAACCTGTACACAGTATCGTTGGGCTATCTCCTTAGGTATGCCTCTGTCGGCGAGATAGCGCAGCAACACGTGAGACTCCAGACGCGACACTTCGACATTTTCAAAGGTCGGTTCTTCGACAAACGGCGTTGGCTTATAAGGTTTAGCGACCGGGAGGCGCATCTTCTCCGCGATGTAATCGGCTTGCCTTAAAAAGTCCGTTTCACCGGACATTTCTCCGGCAAGCGAGAAGATGTCGCCACCCGCGCCCGTTCCGAAGTCAAACCACAGATTTTTCCGTGGATTGACATGGAACGAGGGCTTACGCTCACTTCGGTAGGGGGAGTAAAACCACAGACCTTTGCTGTCGCGTCCGGTGGGCTGATAGCCCAACTGATTCAGGAACTCGACAAGCGAGATTTTCCGGATTTCGTCGATGTTCATAGTCGCATCTTCCGTTTCGGTTTGTCAGGTTCCTGCTCCTGTTTGGGCGGCTCCACCTTTTGGGATTTCCCCATGCCAGACATCTGTCCTGCAATGTATTGGTTAAGTTCCGACATATTGCACGAGCCTGTTAACTCATAGGCGAGGTCATAGATTCCGCCGTATGCGCCGGACTTGGTATCACGCCAGAGGTTTGTCTCGATGTTGATTACCATTGTCGGTCCTGGCTTGTCATCGTATGGTGCATTGTAAATCCTCAGATTGCCGTCGGCTGCCACAGGGTGTTCCTGACCGAGAGCCTTCATAAAGTCAGTGAGTTTCACTTTCTTTATGTCAACGCCGACAACCGTCGGCTGCTGTGGGTGACGTGCCATTGCCGAAAGTTCCTTGCCCTGCTCATACTCGTTCATATACTTCAGGATGAAGTCACGCGGATCCATGTAGAGATTGGGATTCATCTTCAGGGCGGCGAGGTCGATGATGTCGCCACTCTGGTCAGTGGCGTGGTCGTACCATCGGTTTGTATTGGTATCGACCACCAGCATCGGCTCCGGGTCGTCTCGCTGCGGCGCATAGTAGAGCTTCATATCCCCGAAAGCCTTGACAGGCTTTTCTCCGAGAGCAGCCATGAACTCCGTCAGCGGTATGTTCCTGATGTCATTTTTTGTGTACCGCATAGGCTAAAACTGGTATTTGAGGTGTAAGCCATAGGCGAACAAAAAATGACCTGTGTCATTGCCGAATACAAACCGCTCCTTGATGTGCGCTCCGAGTGCCACATGGTCAGAGAGATAGAAATCGGCTGACAGCGTTACAGCACCGCCATAGATGAAAGCATCTTCCGCTTGGATAGTCGAGCCATCGGGCAAAAGGTGTTTCCCCCAGTTGACCGTTTCATAGCCACCGAGAGCGGAAACACCGCCATAGAGGTGGAAGGTCTGCGAGTAGTCGCTGAGAAGATGGAGATTATAGCCGAACTCGCCTGTGAACTGAGCCACAGGGATACGACCTTTCGCACCGTATGGCTTGTAGGTCTGGAGATACTCGCCGCCGAAGCTCCAAGTATTTGCACCACCTTTATAGACGGAGTAAAACACTCCGAAAGAATAGCCGCAGTTACGGGAGTTGCCGGTATAAAAACCGTCTGCCATGTCAGCCTTGATTTCTACCGCTGACATTCCGGGGAGGCATCGCTGGGCCATTGCCCGCCCTCCGAAGAGGGTGAGCATGGCAGCGATTATCATTATCGCTTTTCTCATAGTTACTGTATGCTTAATTCGTCAATTACGTTGGCTCTCACAATATCCTCGTTCTCGACCAAGAAAGACTGATGGCGGCCGCCTTCTTTCTCGGCAATCTCAATAACGAGCTGCTTATCGTCGGGAATGGTGAATTTCTCCAGAGCGAAGACCGTTCTTTCAGAGGATTTTCCGTGTACTACAGTCACATAGTTCTGGGCGCGGAGTGGTTCAAGTACCTGCTCCTGCATTGCGGTACGCTTGATAACCTTCTTATCCACAATCTTGAAGCTGACATAATCGACATCGAAAGGAATATTAGATGTGTTTTTCAGTTCGGTGTGGAAATAGAGAAGTCCATTGTTGGTGTAGATGGATTTCAACAGGAACTGCACCCCGAAACGCTTCGAGCCGATATGCTTGATCTCGCGCTTGTTCTGCTTGTAGATTGACTTCATAATCAACTTGACAAGCATAGGTGATTCACTCCCCAACTTTTCGAGGTATATCTCCTGAGCGTTGTTCGGACGGTTGACAGCCTCGCCGTCATGGAGAAAGTCAGTCATCTCAATGCTCAGAAGCAGAGGCTCTTTCGCAAATTTGACGTTGAAAACATAGTAAGAGCCATCATCGGTAATCACCGACAGATTTGTTTCAGTTTTGAAACGCTTAAACGCTGATTTAACTCGAAGTACGTTCTTTGCTCCGTCTGCGAGACCTGCCACAAGGTTCTCATTGCCGAGGTCAACGTACACGATTTCAGCAGGAAATATGATGTGCGTAGTCTTTTCGTAGCACACTTCGAGAGCGTGAGGCGGAATCATGCGGTCGAAGCCGACCTTGCGGGTCAGACCGTCAAACTTGTCGCCGTCGGTGTAGTTTTCACCGTACACGTTCATGTCGTGTTCGGCTACCTGTTCAGTGTCAGGCGACACGTTATTATCGGTGTTATTGACAGTTGTCTTCGATTTAGCGAAGACAGGGGTTGCCATGCCGAGAACGGCAATAGCGGATAGTATAATAGTCTTTATTTTCATTATTAGTAAATTATATTAGACATCTTCGGGTTGGTGAATCATCACCCGATACCCGGCTTTAAGGTGGACTTTCACAGTACGCAGTTTCTTGTTGAGATACTGACTGACACCGTTGATAAGTCCTCGACCGACATCCGATGCAATCTGCGCACCGGTATTCGTGGTCAGATTTATAGAACTGCCCATAGTGGAGCCCATATTGGCACCGATCTCGTGCAGTGCGTCAGACTCCATAGAATTAGGGATATTGATACCCTCCAGACCGTCGGAATCATAGACCGTTAAGTCCACCTCATACACAGAGCCGTTTGCCTCAATTGATGTAATGGCAACCTCCAGTCTCTCGCCCTGTAATCTCGCCACTCCGACAAGAGGAGTGTTCCGGGGTATCAGGGCATTGCCGACCCACATCGGTTCGGTAAGCCGGAGTTTAACCGACTGTCCGTTAATCACACTCTGGTCGTTTGCCACAACAGCCGCGATAGTATTCTTGGCAACAGAGGTTTTCCTTCCGACAGAGGTGTTGAAGCCACGGTCAGATGACGCACTGAGCGAAGAAACCACACTGCGATTTACCTGAGTCACCGGCTGCACATTCCGTTTGCCTTTTTCCTCGGATTGCCGAGGAGGCGGATAGTTCCCGCCATTGCCGTTGCCCATATATTGGGCGGCAAGCTGATATGAACGTTCAAGCATTTCCATCTCGTCCGGCTGCTGTGCCTGTTGCGTGACCATTACATTCTGAGCCTCCAGTTCCTCAATCCGAGCCTGCAACTCTGCCACCTGCTCAGTCTGGCTATAGTCAGGCACATAGAAATCCTGAATAGAAGCCTGTACCTGCTGGTACTGCGAAACAGAACCCTCAATGGCTGATGATTCAGCAACAGTATCGAGAGATGAAGAAGTCGCGATTGTGTCAAGTGACGCGACAACATCAATCCGTACCTGTTTTTTCTTGGCTGCATCAGCAGCCTCGTATTCCTGAACCTTTGTGCCTATTTTCTCGCTTTCGCCGGCCGGTATCTCGGTGTTGAAAGCATTGCCCGTCTTGGCATCTTCCTTGTTCAGACTGGAATACAGCAGCCACAGAATTACCACACCTGAAAGGATAGCGGCAGGGAATACCACGAGATATTTCATCATCTTCTGACGCTCCGCAGTAGTCTTGGGCTGGAAGTATGAGTTAATCTTCGCTTTCCACTCCTGTATCGTCATAGGCAGAATCTTTTAGTTCGGGGAGGTCGATCTTTATTTCTGTATAATCGACGGTCTTTTTAGAGACTGAATCCAAAGCAGGGATGTCGATACCACGGATATGCTCTACCTCATATTGGAAGACGGCGTTCTTTGCTCCGATTTTGTAGCAGGCGTGGCCGAACACGAAGAAGGCAATCAGCACGAAAGCCGAGAGCAGTACGGTCACGACCATCAGCCTTTGCTTGTGGGGCATATCGTCGCAGACCTGTTTCAGTTTTGCGCAGACTCTCCCTTTTGGCTCCCGCCAGACCCAATCAATGAGCCGGGCGAGAGGAGATTTATTTTTCGTCATAATTATCGTTTAGTAGTGATTATATCCTTGTTCTCAAGGATATTGAAACCTTCGATGATAAATCCGTTGGGATTGTCGTCAGAGCGCGACACGTTTGAAAGGCGACACGTTGTCACCAGTGTGCGCTGGGTAACATTCGACTCACGGATAATCATCTGTCTGGCATAGGTCTTGGCGGTGTAGGGGTAATTGTTGAAATCGCATACCACGCTGTCAACCTGCACCACTTGGTTTATATTCCCCGCAATGATGCGGTTATAGTAACCTTTCTCCGAAAAATCGGTATAATAGTTGTAGGCCGATTTGTCGCTCAGAATCAGGGCACGGTTTATATTGTGCTCGATTGCGGACTTATCGGGAGAAAGGTTGAAGAACAGTTCATGAAAGCGACGCACATGCTCGCGGGCCTCGGCGGGGCGGTTCTGCTCCATATCCTGTGATAAGGCAAGCATCAGGGACTTGCCATTGTCAAGGACATAGATTTTCTCACGTTGCTTTTCAGCGAAATTGAAAACCATGATCAGAGCCACGGAAACCACCACCGCACACATCGCCACGAACACAATCCCGAACAGACGTATCTGACGGAAAGAGGTCTCGATATTCTTTAATGATTTGAATTCCATAATACTACTTTAATAGTTTGCCTGCCCTGCCGGCGACATTTCCGGCGACACCACCTGCGATGCTGCCCGCCATAGAGCCGGCCTGCATTGTGGTGTTGTTAACCGCACGGTTATAGTTTCCTGCACCTCCTGCCTGAATAATCCAGCCTGAAACAGTCGGTATAGTGAAGTAGCCGACAATCCCAATCACCATAAATATGATGTAGCAAATATTTGAGCCATCAATATTTACATTGGGATTGTTGGTCAGCTCCGATATGTCGTTCTGAAGCATCAGCACCTGAATCTTGGCAAGGATAGTGGAGAACAAATCAGCAACCGGAAGCCACAGATAAGTCTGGATATAGCGTTGAATCCATGTGGTTAATGTTGACTGGAATCCATCCCATACCGACAGGGCAAAGGCAATCGGACCGAGAATGGCAAGGACAATGAGAAAGAAAGTCCTAATCGTGTCGATTGTCAGAGACGCCGCCTGAAAGAGCATTTCCAGAAGTTCCCGGAAGAAATTTTGGATTGCTTTCTTGACCTTATACATTCCGCGCTCGATATACATTCCGGCTGCGGTGCCTATTTCGGTAACTCCAAGCTCGTCAATCTGACGGTCAAACTCAGCGTCATCCACAAGATAAGCTGTTGACGGGTCTTTCATCATGGCCTCATACTCCAGCCTGTCTTTCTCCTCCCGATATTTCTGCATATCGAGAGTCTGACCTTCAAGCATCGAGGCTGTGCCCTGCACAATCGGAGACATGACAGAGTTGATGGTTCCGAGAACGATAGAGGGGAAGAACATTATGCACAGTCCGATTGCGAACGGACGCAGCAGAGGGAACACATCCACCGGTTCGGCAGCAGCCAGCGACCTCCATATCCTGTAGGCCACATAGAACAGCGCGCCTAATCCGGCAATCCCCTGAGCCACTCCCGCCATGTCGGAACAAAGCGGCATCATCTCGTCGTAGAGCGACCGGAGTATGGTATGGAGGTTGGAAAAATCAATGGCACACAGCATAGGCATCACCAGTATTTTTCCGAACCGTCGCCATAAAGATTGATTACCCTTTGGGTATCAGCTTTCTTCTTGGCGCGGAGATATGACACGCTGATATTCTTATTGGTATAATACGCCGTCAGACTTTTCAGCCGTTTCATCTCCTTGTAGCAGTCGTCCACAACATCCATGCGGTCTTTGTCTGTCATCGAGAGTGTCGTGATATTGACCACCTGTTTCAGGTCGTTAAGGACTCCGCCGGCCTCTTCAAGAATCCGGGTATAGCCCGATGCAATTGCAGACAGTTCGCTTGACGTGAAATTCGGATCAGTCAGCATCTTCTGGAAATTATTGACGTAATAGCCGGAGATGTTTCCAAGCATCAGGATTGTCTGCTGCACCTTGCGGGCATCACGGACGAGGTTGTTGACCGACTGGAGTGCGTCGTAATATTTCTTCGCCTGCTGGTAAATCTTTACCGTCTCCTGAAAATTCCGCACCATATTTGTAGCCGTCGTTGATTCCTGAACGAGTGATTTTGAAGAGTTGACAATCGACTGGGCGATGTTCGACGGGTCTATCACCGTCCATTGGGCGTTTGCCCTGCCAGCTCCGAAGAGCAGGCAAAACAGAACGAGAGGGAGGATAAATTTCAATTCTTTCATACGCATTTATTTAGATTCTGGAGGCCATGCCTCCGATTATTCTTACTCCGGCATAGAGCAGAAGCAGCGGGAAGGTTATCAGGGCAAGCAGTCCGATGAACAGACCGGCAATTATTACCCATAAGACACGCGGCACTTTCACTCGATGACATTGATGTTAAAACCTACATCATTGGCCGGCACATCTTTGAATGCCAGTTCGCAGACTCTTTTGCGAACATCATCAGACAGGGTGATTTCCTCCACGACTTCGTGGACCTCGGTCAGAATATCCTTATTTTCGACTGCCAGATTAGCATTGAGAAATTCATCCAATGCCTTTGCATCAAAAGTCTCGCGTTCAGTAGGTGTCATATCACACTTCCGATAGAATGTCCTGCCCAGATCCGCGACGAATATTTCATTGCCGTCATTCGATATTGCCATGGCCAGTACATCCCGACACTCGGCGCAATAGACATTGTCGTCATGGAGCCACCCCTGAATATCCCGGAGTAAAAACTCCTGCGGAATAATCTCAGCCGGAATGCCGACACCGGAGAATTTTACCTTGTAGAAGCCGTCGTGTTCGCTGATTGTCATATCCGCACCGTCGTGACAAAACCAGTCACCGACCATTTTGGGCCGCATATCAACAGGAATCCCGGTCTTCGACTTTTCGATAGCCTCCTTGACGAAATGACCGATCCGTTCACCGATACGCACAACAACATTGTCGATGCGACGGGCCCACTTATTGATTGTCTTTTCAGCCTTCTCTCTGACAAAGGCATTGAACCGGCCACATGCCTTGAAAGCCAGCATTATGCAGCCGATACAGATTGTAATCCCAAGGCTGAAGATTACAACCGCTGTGAACACGTTCATCACGGGTTCGAGAAATTCTAAAATATCTTCAAACATATATTATTCGTTAGCAATTCGTTTAATGGCGGCTTCGGTATCGCCGCCAAGTTTTTCAGCCAATTCGAGAACCCTGATTTTCTCCGTCTCCTCGGTGGTGTAGCAGAAATATTCCTCCCTGCTGACCTCCGTGGCATAGACGGCGGACTGAGTGCCTCCGAGACCAATCCACACCTCTTTATATAGGCGGTTGGGATTATTCGCCATATTGATACTGAGTATCTGGCTTTTCTCCTTGTCGGTCAGACCGAGCAGTTCCTGAATCTGGTCGAAGCGGTTCATATACTTGCGCTGGTCGAGCAGGATTTTACAGTCTGAGTTGTTGATGATGGTCTCCTTGACAATCGGTGACGATATGATGTCGTCAACCTCCTGCGTAACCACCACTGCCTCACCGAAATACTTGCGGACTGTCTTGAACATATATTTCAGATACTCAGCCATATTGGCGGTCGAAAGAGCCTTCCAAGCCTCTTCCACGATTATCATCTTGCGGATACCTTTTAGACGTCGCATCTTGTTGATGAAAGCCTCCATGATGATGATTGTCACTATCGGGAAAAGTTCTTTATTCTCTTTGATTGAATCCACTTCAAACACCACAAACCGTTTGTTCAACAGGTCGATATTCTCTTTGGAGTTGAGAAGAAAGTCGAAACGACCTCCGTGGTAATACTGGCGCAGAGTGGTCAGGAAGTTGTCAATGTCGAAATCCTGTTTGTAGATGGGGATAGGACGCAGTGCCATTTCCTGACGGTAATCGTCACGCATAAACTCATAGAATGAGTTGAAGCATGGAACTATGTTATTATCCTTAGCCATCTTTCCAAGGAACATCGACAGCGCAGAGCCAAGCTCACCGGATTCTGTCTTTGTCACTCTGTCATCCTCAGACTTCCAGAGTGTCAGCAGCAAGGTCTTTATCGAATCCTTCTTCTCCACATCAAAGACCCCGTCATCGGTGTAGAAAGGATTGAACGAAATCGGACTGTCCTCGGTGTAGGTGTAATAGACACCGTCTTCGCCATGCGTCTTATTATGAATCAGATTGCAAAGACCCTCGTAAGAGTTTCCGGTATCAATCAGCAAAATATGTGTATTTTGTTCATAATACTGTCGCACCAGATGGTTGGTGAAGAATGACTTACCGCTACCGGACGGGCCGAGGATGAATTTGTTTCGGTTGGTTGTGATTCCACGTTTCATAGGTTCGTCCGATATATCAAGGTGTATCGGTTTCCCCGTCAGTCTATCGACCATCTTTATCCCGAAGGGCGATAGACTACTCCGATAATTGGTTTCGGCAGTAAAGAAACAGGCGGCAGGCTCGATGAAAGTATAGAAACTTTCCTCAGCAGGAAAATCAGCCTCATTTCCCGGCATTGCCGACCAGAACAGTGTCGGACAGTCAATAGTGTTGTGCCGTGGCATACATCCCATTGTTGCCAACTGGCCCCCGACATCATTCTTGATGCGCCTCAGTTCTTCGGTGTCATCGCTCCACGCCATAACATTGAAGTGGGCCCGGACTGAGGTCAGTCCGTAGGAATGTGCCTCATTGAGATAGCGGTCAATCCACTCCTTGTTGATAGCATTGCTTCGGCTATACCGCGAAAGGGAGTTCATGTTTCTCGCGGTTTTCTCGAACTTCGCCAGATTCTCGTCATGGTCATCAATCAGGATATACTGATTATAGATGTGGTTGCAGGGTAAGAGCAACCCGACAGGAGAGGCGAAGCTCAATCTACAATCTGAGCGGTCAGTCGATAACCGCTCATAACGGTTATCAGTGCTGACTTTGCCGGGAAGATCATCAGTATCGGACAGAGTGTGCAGACATAGCATCTTGTCCCCTATGCGCATTTGACGTGCATCGAGGTCTATATCCTCCAGACAGGTTACATCGTCCATTGTCAGCGACATATACTTCTCAATAAGTCCGGAAGCCGTGTCAGTGCCAACCAGTTCATCATCAGAAAGACGGCGCAGCCTGATATAGCCGGTGTCATTGATGATACGCTCGAACTGTTCGACACTTTCCATGAACTTGACAACCATTTCGTGATTGAGTTCCTTCGGGGTGATACGCCCACGGCAGAGGGTAGAGAAATTGGATTGCTGGCGCATCCGCTCCTTTGTGGTCTTTGTCAGGAACAGGTAGCACTTGTGCGCCAGATACGGACGCTCGTTGAAGTGACGCTCGAAGGAGCGGTCAAGAAAACTCAAATTATCTTTTTGCAACTCCGGCTTATAATTCTCCGACACGAACCAATCCTGCTTGTGCGCCACCGAATAATGCGGAAGCACTTTGATAGCCTTGCACCATGCTCCGTGCATGGCTTCGTATTCCTGCGATGTTACGGTGAACAGTTCCGGGAGGCTAACCTCGAAGGCAACTGTAATGTCGGCATCTTTCGATATGATGCAGCCGTGTTCCACGGCAAGGAGCGGCAGCTTCGATTCCAGTGTTGTGGCTTTAAGTGTATTTCTCATTGTCAATGTCTGATTAAGCGTTTAAGCCGTAGGCGGTTGATGATATACCGGGGACGATATTTCACCGATGTGATCTTCATCAGACCGTATTGACCGTATTTCCCATTCAGGTGGAAAGTGTACCACACCAGAATTGAGGCACTCGCGGCACCAAACCCGATGCAGAACCATTGCGGGGCACCGCACATATAAAGGATTACGAACAATACGAAGTCAATGATGAGACCTCCGGCGAAGATGAAAAGATATTGCGCTTTCAACCCCTTGTATTCCACTGTCCGGCCGATACCCTTATTGATGGAATACGAAGCCATTTAGAGGAAGAAAGAGCGGAGAATGGTAGCGGCGACGATAAGGAAAATACAGGCACCGAACCACGAGGCGGCTGTTTTACTTGTATCGGGATCGCCTGACGAGAACTTGCCATAGACCTTGACACCGCCGATGAGACCCACCATAGCACCGATGGCGTAAATGAGTTTGGTGCCGGGGTCAAAATATCCACTTATCATGCTTGTAGCCTGATTGATACCTGACATTCCGTCACCTGCGGCCCACATCTGGACAGCGGCGGTGAGCAGGAGCATTGCCGCCATAGGACGGCGCATGTGTGGAGCGTTCATCCACGCAACAACACGGTTATACATCTTATTGAGGAATTTCTTCATACGCATTTCAGATTCGTTAATAATCAAGTTAAGATATTGAGATTGATCCGGTCAATGTCAACAGTGTCGATGGTCTTGGAATAGACCACTTTCTTCTTGGCGATGACCTCTTTGGTAAGCGGCTCATCCTCGTCGCCGTAGATAATCGAGAGGATACGCGTGCGCACTTTCGGATCAAGCGACAGCCGTTCTTCGATGACGGTTCCCTGAATCTCTTTGAGCGTCTCCTTGGCGGCCGCTGCTTCTTCGGGAGTGTGGGGCTCATCCTTTGCCACACGTACCGCACTTTCAAGTGCCTTGAAGTCCTGCCCGCCTGTCTGACGTTCCGTGATTTCAGGGGCGTCGCCGAATGACTCGCCCACAGTATGGTGGGTGAAAACCTCGTCGAGTCTCTCCTGTGGAATAGTCTTCTCCTGTTCAGGCTGTGCCGGCTCTTCAGGCGGAAGACCTACATCTTCCGGACTGGTCAGCTCTGTTCTTATCCTTGTCACTATTTCATCCACTTTCTCGTCAACTCTGGAATTGACTTTTGCATCAATCAGGGCGTTGAGCCTGTCCATGTCATAGTGACTGCGACCCACGAGGGAATCGTCGTCTGGTCCCGATGATGCCGGAGAAGGTGTTTCTTCGGAATTTGTGGCCGGAGCTGGCGGATGTTTTTCCGCCGGTCTCTTCAGCACTTTCCCGATGAGATAGATGTTGCTTGCCAGCAACGCCACAATCAGCAATACTTCCATCAGAACAGAGGCCGGGTATTGGTGAAATAGATAGCGTTGATTGACTCGCGGTGTCGCTCCACGTGTTCGCGCACTATCTCGGTGACATAGTTCCCGACCGAAGCCCGGTTCTTGCCGACCGCTGCAACCATACGGTTGAGCAGGTCGAACATTTCGTCGGAGATATAGACACGACAGTTGGAGTTGATGCGGTTTTTCGACAGGAACCGCTCCTGATATTTCTTCGCTGCCGCCAGCGATGGCGACTGCCGGTCGAGAGCGTCAGACAGTGCGCCTGACACGGCTCCCGACACCTTTTCCATAAATGGAGTAGAAGGGGGATTATTCATTACGATAGAAATTTTCTAATAAATCGTTGATAATTGCCTCGTTCGCCTTGAAATGGTCGGCGAGGACATTGTTGATATAAGTCGATACACTACAGCCCCATGTGCCGTTGGCGTCTTCCAGTCTCTTGATGACCTTCACGAAATCGGGGTGGATACCCACCTGCGGAAAGCGTTTGTTCGGACTCTTGTATTTCAGGGAATCAATATATTTCTCTTTGAATCCGATGACCGTTTCTGTCGGACTATCCTTGCTTTGTTTTGCATTTCTATTTCGTAGTTTCTTATCCTCGGAGACTGTCTGGGACTTCGTAATGTCGGAATCTTCGGATTTGCCGGTTTCGGAGGGGGTGGGCGGATATTCTTTGGCTCGAAAGTTTTCGACAAAACCTTCGGCATCGAAATCATTGTCATATCGTTTTGCCATAAGCCTTGTCAGAGCTTGATTATACCCAGAATCTCGTCAGCCAGTTCCACAAGACGGCTTCCTTTCAGGAGATTTTTGTCCGGTGGCAGAAGCGTCGAGCGAAATACTGCGCGGGCCGCATCTTTCGAGCCCTCCCTCCGATATTTCTTTGCATCCGGAAGCCTCGTTTTGAGTGTCTGCAACATCTGCTCTTCAAATACTTCCTCGTATCGCTCGTAGAGGTCTGTCTTCTCGCGTGCATCCACAAGATTCCAAAGCATATACATGTCCTTGACCGAACAGCCTGAAACTGTCATGATCTCGTCGCGCACTTTCATGGCGAATGCAAGCGAACTTTCGAGGATGAGCTTGTCGGCGGCCACGGGGCAGAAGATGTAGTCCATCAGGGATACTGTCTTGGCGACACCGGGGTTATTGATCGTACCGGGGAGGTCGAACAGCACGATGTCATAATCCTCTTTGCCGGACTCGATTATCGCCCGTGCTCTGTCAAGCGCGTCTTCAGGTTTTGTAATCAGTATGGGATAAGGGTCTCTCTGTATGCGTTCGCGCTGCTCCATAAAGTTCTTCTTGAACGCGGAGTTGATTCTTAGAATCTCCACATCGCGGTCCCGCATTTCCTTGATGCTGTACTGGGGATAGTCGCAGTCCACAACGAGGACTTTCAGCCCCCGGACATAGTAGAGGTAACTCGCCATCAGCACAGTCAGGGTTGTCTTGCCGGCCCCTCCCTTCTGGGTGGAGAAGGCAATAAAAACAGGTTCTTTCATCGCTTTTGTAAGGGGTTAAACATAGGGTTGATACTCACGGGAACTTTTTGTCCTTACACACCACAGCCTGACCGGTCTTATCGTCAAAACCGGGATATGTATGGGCAAAAGTTTTGGACGGGGGTCTTGCGACAGCCTTAGGGTTGGACGGCTACGTCGCTACAGACAGACATCAGTCTGTGTGAAATGATGATACGGTGTCATGGCATTCATGCCGGCATCGAAGCGTCAGTCAGGCATAGCGGCAATCCGAACAAACATAAACCTGATTGCTTTAGCGGACATTCACGGGGATGCTATGGCAGAAAGAAGACATTACAGTCATCAGAGTGAATGGACAATCTTAAAAATGGCAGTCCTTGTATAAGGTCTTTCAAATGTCAGTCGAAACTATCAGGCATCAGTTCCTTTAGACATTAACTTGAACGAGCGGATGCTTTGGCAGACATCAGAAATCACTTGCGTAATTATGCCTGTATTTCAGATTGTCAATTCGTGTGTGTGAATATCAGCTATGACAGACGTGCGGTCGAGCATTCCTATAGACATTAACTTGAATGTGACGGCAGACGTGTTGGCTGATGTCCACGTTGCAAAGTTACTATATATCTGTACGTCAGGCACAATTTCAGGGATATGCTGTACTCGGTCGCCTCGCGTTGCCTCAAAGTGACGCGATTTTGAATAACACCTTTTTGCATGATTTTCGGATCAGGGAGGAACTGGCTGGGGCATTTGTGGCTCTTGATTCGGTTATCACGCGCTTCTCGGCGACACCCGGAACCCCGGTTTTTGGTCATGTCAGATATTTTTTGTAACTTTAATAAGGCAATCGCACGCGCCCAAGGAAGGGCGCAGCCACCGGAACCGCGCTTTTTCGATGGATTCCATGCTCAAAGAGGTATGACCGGCACCTCTTGGCTATCAAATCCTGTTATTTTCATTAAATTCGTTGATACACAAGCATCCACATGGATGAGCAAGGTATGTTGCGGGGCACTCGAAATAAATTCGGTGCCTCACAACCCTTGCTCTCCGAGGGTGTGGTTCTCCGCCAAAGTTGGAGAACCTTTCAACGCCTGCGGCGGCTCCGGCACGGCAATCCGCGATGCCTTTTCACTATAATATGAGTAAAAACTCCAGTCACGGAGGGCGGCGACCTAAGGTTGACCCCTCCGTGAACCGCTACGTCGTGCGGTTCAACGCCGAGGAAAATGCCCGATTTCTCGCCATGTTCGAGCAATCGGAGGCCGACAACAAGGCGGCTTTCATCAAGCATTTCCTCTTTCAGAAGCCTTTCAAGGTCTTCTACGTTGATGAGAACACCCGTATTTTCATTGACAGACTTTCCGGTTTCAATGCCCTCTATCGTACAATCGGTGTGTCTTACGACAATCTTGTCGCCACGCTCAATCAGAATTTCACCGAGAAGAAAGCGTCTGCGGCACTCGAAGAAATCAGAAAACTGATGATTCGGCTCATCTCCGTCAGTCAGGACATCGCGGCTCTGGCTCAAAAATTCGATGAGGAATGGTTGCAAAAATCTCGTTAGGCAACTCGCTTTACGGAGCCATCTGCTACAACGGGGAGAAGATCAACAAGGAGAAAGGACGGTTGCTCGACACCAACAAAATCTACAATGACGGAACTGGCTCTGTTGACATCAAACGCGCCTTCGCCGACTTCATGCAGTGGATGCCATCAACGACAAAGACAGAGCGGCCGATGGTTCATATCTCCCTCAATCCTCATCCCGATGATGTCCTTACCGATGCGCAGCTGACGGCAATCGCCCGCGAGTATATGGAAAAGATGGGATTCGGTGACCAGCCATATATGGTCTATAAACACACCGACATCAACCGACACCACATGCACATCGTGGCTCTGAGAATAAGGACTGACGGCAGTTGTATATCCGACAAGAACAACTTCTACCGCAGCAAGGAGATAACCCGTGAACTTGAACGCAAGTATGGATTGAGAACTGCCGAGCGCGAGAAGGTCACGCCTGATACTCCATTGCTGAAGATAGACCCGTCTGGTGACCTGAAGAAACAGGTTGCCTCAGCGGTGAAGATTATCGGAATGCGTTATCGGTTCCAGACCATCGGTGAATATAATGCCGTGCTTGGCCTGTTCAATATCAGATGTGAGCTGACCGACGGCAGGGTCAACGGGCGTGAGTATCACGGGCTGGTATATTTTGCCCTTGGTGATGCCGGCAAACCTATAGCGGCTCCGTTCAAGGCGTCACGTCTCGGCAAGTTCGCCGGACGGGAGGCTATCGACGGCAAGTATGAGAAAGCGAAAGAGAAAATCAATATCACTCAGACAAAAGAGAAAGTTGCCGACGCGCTTGCCCATTGCTCCGGCAAAGATGACTTCATTTCTAAATTAAAGGAGAAGAATATTGATGTCGTTTTCAGGTACACTGATGAAGGCAGAATCTATGGCGTGACATTCATAGACCACGAGACATTCAATGTCCTCAACGGATCACGTTTAGGCAAGGCATTCTCTGCCAACGCGCTTGAAGCCAAATTCAATCCGTCGCAAGAGCCGGGTTCCCGTCAGGAGCATACCGTTCCTGTTTCTCAACCGTCGGAACCGACAGTCCAAGAGCCAAAACAAGAACTGGGGCAAGAGTCTGAGGGCAATACCGGGTCTGACAGCAGAACACAGCAACAGACTCCTCCGGCAGCAAGTCAGAAGAGTCTGTTTGAAGATTTCGATGATAACTCAATAACCGGACTTGACCTGTTCCAACAGGGGCAGTCGTACAATCCGGATGAAGAGGCGTTCATTCGCCGCATGAAGCGTCAGCACCGTCGCGGACGCAAACATTAACACCTTAAAAATATGAGTCAGCAAGAAGATGACCTTCGGTCATTGGCCAAGATAATGGATTTTCTTCGGGCCATCAGCATTGTGCTGGTGGTGACCAATCTCTACTTTTTCACGCGTGTGGAGACCGTTGACATCAATGAGTTCTACATGGTGGCCGATAAAATCCTTAATAATTTCAACAGTGAGTGTGGACTTTTCGCCAATACGTTCAACTCAAAACTGTTCGCAATGCTTTTGCTTGCCCTTTCGTGCTTCGGCACTAAAGGGGTCAAGGACGAGGCAATAACGTGGCGCCATATAATTATTGTGGGAGCCGTGGGAATCGTGGTGTTTCTGTTCAATTCATGGCTTCTGCCTATCGGCTATCGCTATATCTACATCATAACCACCATACTCGGATATATTGGTATGTTGATGTCAGGTATATGGATAAGCCGAATGTTGAAGAACAACATGATGGACGACCGCTTCAACGATGAGAACGAATCGTTCATGCAGGAGACACGTCTGTTGAAAAATCCCTATTCCATAAATATCCCCACAAGGTTCTACTATGAAAAGAAGTGGCACTCGGGATGGATAAATGTGGTGAATCCCTTCCGCGCCTCGATTGTGCTCGGCACCCCCGGTTCTGGCAAGTCGTTTGCAGTGGTCAACAACTTCCTTAAACAGCAGATTGATAAGGGTTTTGCGCTTTATTGTTATGATTTCAAATTTCCGGATTTATCCACAATCGTGTATAATCATCTGAAAAAGAACAAGGACAAGTACCCGAAGGGGGTAAAGTTCTATGTCATCAACTTCGATGATCCTATGCGTAGCAACAGGTGTAACCCGATACACCCGGACTTCATGACCGACATTGCCGACGCATACGAATCGGCATATACCATTCTCTTAAATTTGAATAAGACGTGGATACAGAAGCAGGGAGATTTCTTTGTGGAGTCGCCTATTATCCTGTTGGCCGCTATAATTTGGTTTTTGAAAATCTACGAGAATGGCAAGTATTGTACATTCCCCCATGCGATTGAGTTTCTTAACCGCAACTATGAGGATATATTTCCAATACTCACATCATACCGTGAGCTGGAAAACTATCTTTCGCCGTTTATGGACGCATGGAAAGGCGGGGCACAAGACCAGCTCCAAGGTCAGATAGCATCAGCCAAAATCCCGCTGTCTCGCATGATTTCGCCACAGCTCTATTGGGTAATGACAGGCAATGACTTCACTCTCGATATCAACAACCCGGAGCATCCGAAGATACTATGTGTCGGCAACAATCCCGACCGTCAGAACATATACGGTGCCGCACTCGGTCTATACAATTCCCGTATTGTCAAGCTCATCAATAAGAAGAATATGCTCAAATCGGGTGTGGTCATAGACGAACTCCCAACCATATATTTCAAGGGTCTCGATAATCTTATCGCCACGGCACGAAGCAACAAGGTTGCAGTCTGCCTCGGTTTTCAGGACTTCTCGCAGTTGAAACGTGACTACGGCGACAAGGAAGCCGCGGTGGTGATGAACACCGTCGGCAATATCTTCTCCGGGCAGGTTGTCGGAGAAACCGCCAAGACACTTTCCGAGCGATTCGGTAAGGTTCTCCAGAAACGTCAGTCCATTTCAATCAACCGTCAGGATGTCAGCCACTCCATCAATACGCAGATGGACAGTCTTATTCCGGCAAGCAAGATTTCCACATTGACACAGGGTATGTTTGTCGGCGCGGTAAGCGACAACTTCGACGAGCGTATCGACCAGAAGATTTTCCATGCCGAAATTGTAGTGGACACAAAAGCGGTAGCGAGGGAAGAGAAAGCTTACAAGCCCATACCCATTCTGACCGACATTCCTACAAAGGAGGCTATGGAGATCGCGATACAGGACAATTACGACCAAGTGAAGCAGGACGTGAGGGGGATTGTCCTCAAAGAGAAGGTACGTCTGGCACGGGAAGCGAACAGCGACTGAACTTATTATCCGCAGTTGTACGGCAGGTCTGTATGACTGCGGATTTATCATGCCCTTCTGCCGAGATATCTGCGTTGTAGTTCCTTCTCTGTATCTTCGAGCAACTGCCGAAGTGCCTTGCAACGACTGGGCATGTCATCGTCCTTCGGATGCTTCTCTTCAATCTTTTTCAGTGCTTTATAATATTCGGTCAGACTCTTTTTGACACCGAAGACACGGAATATGGTTCTTATAAACTCGGCATCGGTTTCAGCAGATATTTTCCCGGAAATCAGGAGTGCAAGAACAAGTTCCACCAGTTCGGTAAATTTACCTTCCCACTGGATAGATGAAACTTCTTCAACGGCGATTTTGTCATCTGAAACAGTCGCGGATACGATTGCGACTTCACCTTCATTCAGAGAGTTGTCTTTTACCCACTCGCCTATGCGGTCAATGTAACGCTTGATGAACTTGATGGCACGCTCGACGAAACGGAGATAGTTGTCATCAAGATTGGTGGAATCTTCGAGTATTATTGTCAGATAATCCTCGGCCACGATAAGGGCCGAATGTACCTCCGACTTGTTGTGACTACTGTGAAATAGCATCACGATTGCCTTTGTGAACGTAGCGTATGTGTCTTTGAGATTGTCGAGTTCTCCGGCTTCGACACCGAGGAAAAAATCATGCTCAATCAGAATGAAGATATTGAGCGACTCACAGACAATTGACTTATTATTTTCGGTCATACCAACTGTCGATTCGATATGTCCTTCCGCAACGCTGTCGCAAGGGTGTTTAGTAGAATCTTTAATCATATAAGTATGATGCGTTTACTTTACATATACTGTTGATGAAAACTTATATTGCATCGACAAGCTGTTCTCGCTGGTCTGAAGAACGAAGTCCTTGTTGGCTATGAGCAGTATCTCGTTCTCTCCGTTGGTCAGTTGCCGGGAGAACTCGGTCTCGGTAAGTGAAAATACATCCATTTGTTTTATCTATTTTTACATTGTTTGACTTGTGACATTAACATATGTTTTGGAGTATTTTTTGTTCAATCTCTGAAGGCCGGATATTGTTATGTCCTTAATTAACAGGCTTAAACGTTAGATGCAATTCTCTTTTTATAAGTGCTGGAAAATCACAAATATATGTAAAATGATTTTACAAGTGTAAAAGGATATACAGTAAAAATCGCCGATGTCTAAACAATCAAAACATTACAGTTGTTATGTTTTATGTATGACGTGAATTGATCACCGATAGAGTATGATTTAACTAAAAAGTAGCGATATTACCTTATAAATGAAGAAAATTCTCATTTATGACCATGACCGCACCTTCTGCCTACGGTTAGCGGAATGGGTTGACAAAAATAAATTTGAAGTGAGGTATTCTGACGATCACAAGGTTGCGAGAAAGCTGATTGCAAACGGTCTTTTCGACATCATCGTCATTTATGTGTCTTGCCTTCTTTGCGACGGGATGAGACTTGCAACAGACATATTGGATCTTCGACCTACCACACCTGTCCTATGCGCTCTTGATAAAGATGACAATGCGCTTCTTATCAGACTGATACAAAAAGGCGCAACCGACTATATTGACAAACGCTTCATCAATCGCAAAAATTTTAATCTGCTTGTTTCGCGGATTGTTCCGGATAAAGAGAGCAGGGAGGAGTTATACGAATATCAGGGAACACAATATAGAGAGTGCATCAGTAAGGCAAAAATGTTCGCACCGCTAATTGCTCCTTTGACCATATTCGGAGAGTCTGGAGTGGGAAAGAGTGTGATTGCCCGACGTATTTTCAATGACAGTCATATATTCAACAAGGTTTTCGTCTCTGCGAAATGCTCTCTTATGGATGTGGCGTCGGCACCGGAGCAATTGGTGGGTACTGGCAGCAGAAAGAGTCCGGGACTATTTGAACAGGCCTTCAATGGGACATTGTTTTTTGACGAAATCGGAGATATGCCATTGGCTACGCAGGCAATATTGTCCCATGCCATCGAAGACGGTGTATATTATCCTGTCGGTTCTTCCAGCCCCGTAAGATTCAACGCGCGGATAATAACCTCATCGTCAAAGAATCTGTCTGCAATGCTGACGTCTGGTATATTGCTCCGCGAGTTTTATGATACAATCCGGCAACATTCCCTTTATGTTCCTCCATTGAGGGAATGCAGAGATGAAATCGTATCTTTCGCTGAATTCTTTGTCTCACAGCTTTCCCGGAACAACCCTCATATAACAGCGAAAGGATTTTCTGAATCGGCGAAAAGACATCTGATAAACCACAGATGGGACGGCAACATTCGTGAACTACGCTGTTGCGTCAACAATGCTGTATATTCGTGCGACTCTCCGCTGATAAAGACACGACATCTACACTTTGAACCTCCGTCCCGAATATACAATGACAACAGTAAGGACAGGCAGGTGATAATAGAGGCAATGAAATTGGCAAACAACAATAAAACCGTTGCCGCCTCAATTTTGGGACTAACACGCCCAACCCTTTATTCGAGATTAAGAAAATATGGATTATTCAAATGTAATCATGTTTAGGTTACGAACGGAATATAAATGGCCGCTCTGGTCTCAATAATACCACTGAGAGAATAATCCCGCATCCTTGATATGCTTATGTGAGGTGATGTCGGGCATGATATCAACGGACGACAACAATTATGCGATTTATAAGACATTAAGGTTCAAAGCATTGATGCAACATTTTATTATTCCCTTAATTTCATATGGGGATAAATAATAATCGTTATTATAAAGGGTGGCGGACAGAGTGATTCTTCATGAAAATTTCCACATTTTCGCATTCACAACTGTCTGCCCCCCTAAAATACCCTATGCTTGTAATGCAATTACAAAGATAAGAAAAGATTTGGTGAATGTACAAATGTTTTCTTATCTTTGTAGATTAAAAGCGTCTTTGTATGTATAAGAACAATAGAAGGGAACAGCTCTATAAAGCCGCATTCAGGCTCTTCTTGACCCGTCAATACGACTCGGTCAGCATCAGCGACATAGAAAAAGAAGCAAACATGACGAGGGGAGCTATAACATATTATGCCGGCAGTAAATTAAATCTGTTCCACGAAGTTGTTAAACATTACCTTGTTGACAAACAAAATTTAAAACATAAAATAACTTCTCCGTCGTTTGAGTCACTATTGGATTTCATCAACAAATATGTGGACGGATGCCAGCATACGATGACCGGTATTTGTAGCATTATGTCGGAGATGCCGGTGTGTAATGTCAGCAGATATTATATTTCGCTAATACTGGAAATAAGTTCGTATTTCCCGGATCTGCACGAGAGATACTTAGAAAATAGAAATAAGGAATTGGCGATATGGATAGCTCAGATTAGCAAAGCCATAGAAAATAATGAAATCAAGAATGACATTGATATAGTCAATACCGCAAAACATTTTATCTGTATTTTTTATGGTCAAGCATACCTTGACTCTCTTTCAATGGGGCTTAATACGGTTGAACTTCGCAACCAAATGATCAGTCTCTACAAATTACTGAAGCTCTAACGATTATCTTTTTATAGATATTAAGTATAATTGTTGTTGAAGGGTTGAAACAATACCGTAGATTATTTGTCTCGTTTATTAGTTTGTTGTGAAAGAATTACAGGATTTCATACCTTTCAAACCTGCATTTACGACTGCCGTCTGCGGTTTGGGTATCAATGCTCCTTTCGTTCATGTTTGCCCTCAAGAATGGCTGATTGAGTGCGGTTGAGTAACTTTTGTTTGGAGAATTTCAGATTATTCATTATCTTTGCGGTCGATTTCATAACGAGCATTATGTGACTATGGCCGACAATAAAGTCTATATAACAAAAACCTCATCGTTCTTTCCCAACAATCCTGTGGAGAACGATGAAATTGAGGCATATCTGGGCAGAATAGGAGACAAGAAGTCACGTGTAATGCCTATAATTCTGCGACAGAATGGTATAAAGAAAAGATACTATGCCATAGATAAAAACCAAAACATCACTCATTCCAATTCTGAACTTGCCAAAGAAGCCATTGACAAGCTCCTTCCCAACAGTGCAGATAAAAGGTCTATTCAGTTTTTGGCGTGTGGAACATCCACCCCTGACCAAATGTTGCCTTCTCAAGCCTCCATGATACATGGCGCAGCATTTGAGCAACCAATGGAGATAATATCGTGTGCAGGTGTTTGTTTGAGTGGAATACAAGCATTTAAGGCAGCGTTTATGTCTGTAAAATGCGGTAATACACAAAACGCAATAAGCACTACATCAGAATTGCCATCACCTGCTTTGTTGTCGAAATTCTTTGAAGAAGAATACGCTCACATTGCAAAAATAACTGAAAGACCATATATTGCTTTCGAGAAAGATTTCCTGAGATTTATGATTTCCGATGGAGCCGCTGCTGTACTTCTGGAAAATCAACCCAGTGGCGAAATCAATCTTGAAGTGGAATGGGTAGAAGTCATTTCCTATGCAAACAGACTTCCTGCGTGCATGTACCAATGGTGTGAAAAAACACCGGACGGAAATCTGAAAAGTTGGAAGGAATTCAGTGCAGATGACATCTCCAACAAGTCCATCTGGTGCATTAAGCAGGATGTGAAATTATTGAACGAGCATATAATGCGGCTATTCGCCGAAGCTACCCAACATGCTCTTCTGAAGAACAAAGCAGATGAAAATCGTATTAGATACGTAATTCCGCATATTTCTTCAATGTACTTTTACAACATTCTTGACGAGGAACTAAAGAAGAAAGGCGTTAGTCTTCCAACAAGCAAGTGGTATACGAATCTTACATGGGTTGGCAATGTCGGTTCTGTTGCTCCTTTTGCTGCCTTGGATGAACTGATTAGAACAAAACCTCTCGAAAAAGGAGATCAGATATTGCTTTTGGTTCCTGAAAGCGGGAGATTTTCATATGGGATAGCATTATTGACTTGTAGATAACGTTCATTCGGTAAATTTTTACTATCTTTGCAGAAAATAAATTTGTAAAATAGAGGAGTCATTAGTCCATCTTTCTGTGCGAAAATGTGGAAGTTTTTGAAGAAGAAAGAGGATGGATATGATTGCTCACTCCGTATATAAGTGCGGGGGAGCTGTGTCATTTCTTCAACCACTTCCACAGGTTTCGCATGTGACACGTTCTCCCGCACTTTTGTTATGAAGATGAGCAAATTAAAGACGGAACAAAATCGACTTGAAATCCTGCGTAACTGTTATCGGCTTATGGCGACCGGAACATGGGATGCCATATCCGTTTCTATGCTGGAGAAAAACATAAGCCAGACAAGAGGTGCTATCTTCTATTTCAATAAGAACAAGGAAGATTTGTTTATAAATATGATTGATGAATTGTTTTTTCCGGTATTCAAATTGAGTCAAACCGATAAAAATCATCTTAGCACTTGTCCGACCCATACCTTTTTCGCGATGTATAAAACTCCTTTTGAGCGGGTTTATTTTGACCTGAAGACCAATTATAAACTCAATGATCCGTCAAGATGTCTATTCAATATTCTTATACAGGCTCAAAATCATTACAAAGGATTTTGTCAGATAATTGGCAATGAAATTAAACGCGAGATAGCAGTAATAAGCGAAATAATAAAGGGGAATGATGCAATTCACATAGATTTGGACAAAATATATGCCCAGTCAGCCGGCATAATCTTTCTTGAATCTCTTAGCTGACAGTTCTGTTATCCGTTTCATTAAGACATTTCCGACCAAATTAAAAATAAACGATTTCTCTCCTGTTCATCCAAGGCTCCGATTACTACGACCAGTTCACATCAAACGTAGGTGAACTGATGCAGCTGGAGCAAGACTTCATGAGCCGCATAGTTGGCGGCAGAGTAAACAACATCCTGGACCTAAACAGAGTCTATATCGAGAATATCGAAAATATCTTTATTGAATCCATGAACTTTGATTCTTATTAGGTTTCGATAAATCATTTGGCGATAAAAGACCCCGTTTGAACGGGTCCGCGATGATTTGCGGGACAACTACGGTGTGGAAAATCCGTCACAGGCAATCTTCAATCTTTTTACCCAAGGCTCCAAGCATTACGACCAATTCACATCTAACGTAGGTGAACTGATGCAGTTGGAGCAAGACTTTATGTGCCGCATAGTCGGAGGCCGAGTAAACAACATTCTCGACCTAAACCGCGTCTATGTCGAGAATATCGAAAATATATTCATCGAGTCAATGAACTTTGATGTAATATAGAATCATAACAAAAATGGCACATTTGTAATGATATTAAAAAAGAGACTGTGTAGTCACACAAGGCCGCACAGTCTTTTTTATTACAGATAAAAGTCATTTGCAATGAATGACTATCAGGTTGTTAGTTGCTTATTCTTCTTCGATTAAATCTTGTGTAATATAATCACTCAAATTTGTATGATAATACTTGAAATCGAAGCCGATATCAGAATCAGGTATTGTTAATGCTATCGAAAAGCAAATTGTATCACCTTTTTCAAATTCATAATTGACAGATGCAATCATATATTTTTCGATGTCTGATATATGAAATTGCTTAGCCAATAAACTTCGAGTGATAATAATTGTATCAGCTCTATCACCTTGATTGTAATTTGAGATAATTGCATTTGCCTTTATGCCATTATACCAAATAGTGTCCCTACTGCCAATAATGTTGTATTCAACAATTTCTTTTTCATCTTTTGATAAAAAAGTTTTAATTGACTTTGAGGATAAAACTGTTTCAAGCGTGTCATTAATAAAAGGGAAAGTGGTTATTTCTCTGTTAATGTTGACTTTTGAGCTTTGCAGATTATGTGAAATACTATCAGTTTGTGTCGATGTATTTACAGGAGTCGGCATTGCCGACTCCTGATTGGAATGTGTGGTATTTGCTTGCTGGATACACCCAGTAGCGAGGCAACCAGCAAGCAAAAGGTAAATTGATCTAATCATTTAATTCTATCTTAGGGAGTGTTGAGGGTACAGAAACTTCAATTGGTGGAACATTAAGCTGCAATTTCTTTTGGCTTCCTTTACCATATACAGTTACTTCTTGTAGAGTTCCTCCTTGATAAATGTTATTATCCGAGCTTCCTCCTAAAAGGAACTGAGGGTCAACCAAATGTTCTCGGCCATTTGTTGGATCAGAATGTTTACCGTCAATAAACAATTCATAGTGAAGATGAGGAACATATTTCATTTCCTTACCACTACCACTGCCACCAATGGTTCCTATTTGTTGGCCTTCTGAAACCATTGCATCAACCTCAATACCATCACTAATATCCTGTAAGTGCATATAATAGGTGGCAACTTTCCCGTTTTCGGATCGTATCTTGATACGGGTGCCCCCATCATCTATATCATCGGTATATCGCTGGACTCGCTCGACGATGCCATCATGAGTAGCGTATACTGGAGCACCAAGGTCATCTGAACCAGCTCCAATATTTATGTCAACCCCTTTATGGTATCTTATGGAGCCATCAGCTCGTACACCTCTCTTTTGAAGATAATTATTCTCGTGACGATACGTTTTGCCATTATAATTGTTTACTGGCCATTCTCGCTTACCATCTGGATCTACTAATATTATTGGATTTTGTAAACAATATGAATAACTGCTAAAATCCAATCGATGTTCTTGCAGTGGATCCGTTGACATCCAAAGGCTGAGTCGTGGGTCATAGTAGCGAGCACCGTAGTAGTACATACCTGTCTCCTCGTCGAACTCTTTCGCGTTGAAGAGATAAGGAGTGTTCCACACGTTGTTGCGCTCCTCGATGAAGACTTCGCCGAAGGGGACATACTCGATATGCTGCACCACTTCACCGTCAAGGTTGGTGATAAAGCTGGAGCTGCCAAGGTGGTCGGGATGATAGAAGAACTGCAAGTTCTCGTAGTTGTCGGGGTCTTTGAACGACCGCGAAACTGCGCGGGTCTGTGCCTTCCGAGCCTCTGCCACCGCCGCCTCCATAGAGCCGTCATTGCAGCAGAAACCTTCACCATCTGCATAGTTATCATTGTCGGTGCCGTTGTAGGGTACATCAAAGAATTTATAGTTGTCCTTGATTACCTGTTGCTGGGCTGCATACTTCGACTTGTAATCAACCGAAAGGCCGTCGGTGTTGGCACCTGCATACTCTATGCGGCGCGGGTCAGAACCGTAGGACGCGAAATCGCCGACCTTGGACACTATTCTCTGCGAACCGGCGTAGATATGCTTGGTGTAGCGACCGCCCTGATTTGCCACGAGGTACGGGCTGACATAGAGGGAGAATTTAGCAGTGTTGGTAGAACCACCGGAGAAAACTCCGTTAACATAGACCTGATCGCTTTCGCCCGAAGTCTTGACAGTACGCTCTCCGTCGGCATCATACCAGTAGTTGGACACGAAACCGTTGTCGTCAACTGCAAGCAGACGATTCTCCTCATCCCAGATGAGCTTGCGCTCACCGACACTGTTGTCCCTGTGTCCGTCAGTCATAACCCGGTTGGTGTTTACATAGACAAGATTTCCGTTCTTGTCATAGGTGTAACCATGACCGTTCTCGATTTGTTGACCTTCGGGAGTTTCCTCAGTGCGATAATTAACATCCTTTACACTTTCGAGCTGGAATTTCTTCCCTTCTTCCGAGCCGTAGGTATAAGTGAGGTCATAACCGACATTGAGAGTGCCGTTGAACTGCACGTTGTCCTGAGTGAGATGCTGACTCTTTGACTTGATGCGGTGCATATTGTCGTAGCCCATAGCGAGGGTATAGGAGGCAGACTTGTTGTCGGCTCCGGTGTATGTACCCGTCGCGGTGGCGAGACGATACAGACCGTCATAAGTATAGGTGTGCGACATCTGGCCGCCGGCATTGCCGTTGGCGGGAAGAGAAGCATTGTTGGCCACCGAAAGGACATTGCTCACAGCGTCAAACGTATAGGCGTTGTCCATAATGGATGTGCCTCCGCTGTTGACCGCGAGATTGCTCAGGCGGCGACGGTTGTCGTAGGTGTAGAATGTCTCCATTAAACACTTTTTGTAAGTTCACTCATTCATCCTATTCATATATAGAATATCGCCTTGGAAAGTAGGGTCAGTACCACTATAAGGTATGAATAATTGAGGTGGAATAGAATCAAGTATTTCAAACCCAGTAGTATTCTTAGTTTCCTTATTAAATAATATTATTTTATGAGATGAAACATCCACGGAATAATTATTATCTAACCCAATATATTCTCCATACAATTTTTTATTGTAAAACAACATAATAGAGCCATTCGCTCTTTGAGAGTCAAGTTCTTGTCCTGAAAAGATGTATCTTTCCAATACATCAAATTTTTCTTAACTTTCAATACGCCTAAATATCTGAAATTATAGTCATTTTTTAAGGTGTCATTTCTAATTTTTAATGATAAAATAACATCTTCAGACTGATAATCCAAACATATTGTCTCAATCTTAACAATTAAATCGTCTATGGTCTTATTTGATATTGACCTAATGGATTGACTTTTATTTTCACAACTTGACATCAGGAATGTCAATGTAATAAATATGGCTATTACTATACCATTCAAAATAGGTTTATTACGCATAGCTTTAAGATTTGGAGAAAAGAGGGTGCATCAGAATTTTGATACACCCCCATAATTCAGAGAGAATTAAATTAGTCTATATCAACTTCTGTTTTAGAAATTTGGAAAATCTCTCCTTTTTCATTATACTTGAATAGAAAAATTGATATTCGAGGAACGCCATAGACACCTATCTTTCCATCTTTTGGTATTATATCACACCTTATCATTCCCTTGTACGGCTCTGAAAACTCTGCAATATATTTGCAACAATCACAAGTGTCAGAACCGAATAATGAAGATATTGCATCGGAATAAACCGGTGAATCCCAAATGAATTTCTTTTCTATTCTATGAGTTATAAGATTATGTTTAGTTTGGTCATCAACCATATCAGCAAAAAGATTCCAGTCAAGATCGTAAATTGAATCTGACACACACAATTCGTTTGAAGGATAATAAACCTTCAAAACATTATATGCAAATTTTATTGCTTCTTGCTCTGTCTTTTGACTGTATGTATTTCCTTGACCAAGGATGGTCAAGGAAATACATAACATAGTCAGGAATATTATCACTTTCATACCAGATTTATTTGGTTTTTATATAGTGAGCTTTTCCTCTAAGGGGCGTCATATTCTTCAAGGAATTTAAGGCAGGATAATTAAATGGAATAATATTACCTTCCGAGGTTATAATAGCCTTGTAATTTAACCTTTCTCCATAATTGAAACCTTGTTTATTGAGTTCTCTTCGTATTTTATTCATACTATCAACAACAGGGCCTGTTCCAAAGTCCTCCTTAGTGTCTCGGTAATCACCGCCAATGGTAGTATGATGAAGCTCATGCAAGAACGTCATCCCGAAACCAAGAGTATTACCGTCAACTCCAACAGCTCCTTGAATCATCTCATTGATTTGATTAGGATTAAGACCAACCTGAGTTCCTGTTGTGTGAGAACGTGCTCCATAATAAACATCTATTTCGGTCTTATGGTCAATCATTTTCATAAGGAACTTTCTCGCAGTCTTACTGCCGGAATCAATTTCTTTTCCATTTTTATCAGTTGTTTTGCTGATAATTGGTGTTCCATCTTCATTCTTTGCATATTGCAATTTATTGTTCTCATCCAAGCTGAGTTGTAAACCAGTTTGAGGTATCAAATCATTTATGACTGATTGAGTGGTCGAATAACCTAACGTCTCATCTGATAAGACAAGACTATTCATATTGATTTCCATACCTGTAGGATCTGTAAATTTCAGAGGATTTGCAACAGTATAACAATATGAAGAAACCTCAGGGTATTTTTCTTCTTTTGGATCCGTTGACATCCAAAGACTGAGACGCGGGTCATAGTAACGAGCACCGTAGTAGTACATACCTGTCTCCTCGTCGATTTCTTTCGCGTTGAAGAGGTAAGGCGTGTTCCACACGTTGTTGCGTTCCTCGATGAAGACTTCGCCGAAGGGGACATACTCGATGTGCTGCACCACTTCACCGTCAAGGTTGGTGATAAAGCTGGAGCTGCCGAGGTGGTCGGGGTGATAGAAGAACTGCAAATTCTCGTAGTTGTCGGGGTCTTTGAACGACCGCGAAACCGCACGGGTCTGAGCCTTCCGAGCCTGAGCAACCGCCGCTTCCATAGAACCGTCGTTGCAGCAGAATCCTTCACCGTCAGCATAGTTGTCGTTGTCAGTGCCGTTGTAGGGAACATCGAAGAACTTGTAGTTGTCCTTGATAACCTGTTGCTGTGCGGCATACTTCGATTTGTAGTCAACCGAAAGACCGTCGGTGTTCGCACCGGCATACTCGATGCGACGCGGGTCTGAGCCGTAGGAGGCGAAATCGCCGACCTTGGACACGATGCGTTGGCTACCGGCGTAGATATGCTTGGTGTAGCGACCTCCCTGATTTGCCACGAGATACGGGCTTACATAGAGGGAGAATTTAGCGGTGTTGGTCGAGCCGCCGGAGAAAACTCCGTTGACATAGACCTGATCGCTCTCGCCGGAAGTCTTGACCGTGCGCTCACCGTCGGCATCGTACCAGTAGTTGGACACGAAACCGTTGTCGTCAACTGCAAGCAGACGATTCTCCTCATCCCAGATGAGCTTGCGCTCACCGACACTGTTGTCCCTATGTCCGTCAGTCATAACCCGGTTGGTGTTTACATAGACTATGCCATTAGATTCCATTGAAACCTGTTAGGCTTAGGTCCTTTTTTATTCGGTATATATATATATACCCGGTTGGATGAGCATATTTTATAAAAACACATTTTTTATTGTATTTTATTGCTTTTGCATAACTTGGTGATTTATCGTCAAAAATAGTTGTTTTTAAACTATAATACATCTCCTTAATAGGGGCACCAAATACCATCACATAGGAATATCTTCTAAAGTCTATTTTATTGGACTCAATGAAATTCTTAACATCAACAGTATCGTTCACCGATTCAATACAAACCTCAAGATCTTCTTTAGTATTTATAAACCTATAGGCATCAGGATAGTACGGAGTCTTAAGTGTAGTGAGCTTATAGCAAGCACTATATTTGATATAGTGCTTGCTATAAGCGATAGAGAGTAGACTTAAGACTATTGTCGCAGTAAATACGACAATGAGAAAAAGTCTTTTTTTTGTCATTTGCCCTGCTTTCTTAATGAGTTATTGGAATTGTAGTAAATGCGCCATTTACCTCCATTTGCTGGATATGGTTGCAAATAATCTGATGAAGGCGAAAATAAATCCATTAAGCCGTAATGGTAATTTACAGATTCACTTGTGCCTTGCACTCCATAAAATTTGAAATATTGAGCAAATACATACGCTATTGGTCGTTGTGACCCAAGCAAAGCTCCTTGTTGATGATCTCCTTCTCCGTGTGGATGTGGATTTGTGTCTGCAGAATGGCAAGAATACATATATAACATCGCATTTTCAATATTGCCAGTCGGTTGAGGAAGATCTTGAATATTTGGAGCAGGAGACCTTGAAATATTAGTTTTCCCATCTCCTGTTGCCGTAAACTGCTGACCTTCACCAACAAGAATTGATTGATTCTTCCCGTGCGTCATAATTAATACTTCAGAAATCTCAGTTCCATTCATATTTTTCCAATCTTCTGAGAAAGCCTGAGTAGTACTTGTCTGACTCATGGCTACACTTCCAGCTCCATACTTTTTGATGCCGTCATTATATTGCACTTTTGCTTGTTTGCTGAAATCTTTTGAATAAAATATGAATTTCTTGATATTCTTAGTATCTGTTATGACCTGCCCATCTAAATCAGTCCATTCTTTTCCATTGTAATCTATGTATATTATAGGATTATTGCCTGAGAAACAGTAGGAAGAATGGCTATAATATTCTTCTTGTGCTGGGTCAGTTGACATCCACAGGCTGATACGTGGGTCATAGTAGCGGGCACCGTAGTAGTACATACCTGTCTCCTCATCGAACTCTTTAGCGTTGAAGAGATAAGGAGTGTTCCACACGTTGTTGCGCTCCTCGATGAAGACTTCGCCGAAGGGGACATACTCGATATGCTGCACCACTTCACCGTCAAGGTTGGTGATAAAGCTGGAGCTGCCAAGGTGGTCGGGATGATAGAAGAACTGCAAGTTCTCGTAGTTGTCGGGGTCTTTGAACGACCGCGAAACCGCGCGGGTCTGAGCCTTCCGAGCCTGAGCAACTGCCGCCTCCATAGAGCCGTCGTTGCAGCAGAATCCTTCGCCATCCGCATAGTTGTCGTTGTCAGTGCCGTTGTAGGGAATATCGAAGAACTTATAGTTGTCCTTGATTACCTGCTGCTGGGCTGCATACTTCGACTTGTAATCTACCGAAAGACCGTCGGTGTTGGCACCTGCATACTCTATGCGGCGCGGGTCAGAGCCGTAGGAGGCGAAATCGCCGACCTTAGACACTATTCTCTGCGAACCGGCGTAGATATGCTTGGTGTAGCGACCGCCCTGATTTGCCACGAGGTACGGGCTGACATAGAGGGAGAATTTAGCAGTGTTGGTAGAACCACCGGAGAAAACTCCGTTAACATAGACCTGATCGCTTTCGCCCGAAGTCTTGACAGTACGCTCTCCGTCGGCATCATACCAGTAGTTGGACACGAAACCGTTGTCGTCAACTGCAAGCAGACGATTCTCCTCATCCCAGATGAGCTTGCGCTCACCGACACTGTTGTCCCTATGTCCATCAGTCATAACCCGGTTGGTGTTTACATAGACAAGGTTTCCGTTCTTGTCATAGGAGTAAACATGACCGTTTTCGATTTGTTGACCTTCGGGAGTCTCCTCAGTGCGATAATTAACATCCTTTACACTTTCGAGCTGGAATTTCTTTCCAGCTTCCGAGCCGTAGGTGTAAGTGAGGTCATAACCGACATTGAGAGTGCCGTTAAACTGCACGTTGTCCTGAGTGAGATGCTGACTCTTTGACTTGATGCGGTGCATATTGTCGTAGCCCATAGAGAGGGTATAGGAGGCAGACTTGTTGTCGGCTCCGGTGTAAGTACCCGTCGCGGTGGCGAGACGATATAAACCGTCATAAGTGTAAGTGTGCGACATCTGGCCGCCGGCATTGCCGTTGGCTGGGAGCGATGCGTTGTTGGCTACCGAAAGGACATTGCTGACCGCATCAAACGTATAGGCGTTGTCCTTAATGGATGTGCCTCCGCTATTGACCGCAAGATTGCTAAGGCGGCGACGGTTGTCGTAGGTGTAGAATGTCTCCGCACCGTTGCAATACTTCAGATAGCTGCGCTGCTCGAACTTGTCGTAGCCTAACTTGGTGATGTAGTCGTAACCGTAGGATTTCTCACCGCGTACCTTTTCAAGAAGACCTCCGAGGTTGTAGGAGTAAGTAACCTTCTCCTCGTCGGGATATATCATTTCGATGAGTCGGTTGTGGCTGTCATAACTCCACTGGGTTACATAGGTTGCAATCGCCTGATTGGGCACGATGAGAGTGCGGCGTGTCTTGGTGACCTCGCCCATCTTGCCGTAGAAGTATTCTATCGCGCCAGTTCCATCCTCGCGCATCATCAGACGACCGATGCGGTTGTAGGAGGCGTTGCGACCGCCATAGTAATACTTGACATTGTTTTCGGGGTGGTCGGGATAGCTGATACCTGTCAGACGGTGGTAGTCGTAGGTGTAGGTTATCATCTTTCCTTCCTCCGCCATGTTTGCAGTCTGCTTGGTCAGGACATTGCCGAGCGGGTCATAAGTAAATGACGTGATGCCGCTTGCCGGGTGGTTGACCTCCGTGCGGCGGTCTCCCATGTCGTAAACCGACGTGGTGACATTCTCATCTGCGTCAGTAACCTTGACGAGACGCTGGATGCCGTCATATTCAAACGTTGTTACAATATCACCGTCAGGACCGCTGAGCTGAACGGACTTGACCGTCTTGCCGCTACCGTTGGTATGCGTTGCCTGCTTGTTGCCGAGCGCGTCGGTAACTGTCGTTACAAGAGCATTGGAACTATTGTCAAGAGAATATTCGGTAGTTGTCTCCGAATCATCGGGAAGTTTCACGCTCAACGCACGGTCGAGAACGTCATAAACAGTCCTTGTGGGGCTGACATTATCAAACGTGGTGCTGAACGATGTCTTGCCGCCCATACCCTCGGTTGTCGGGTAGTAAGCCTCAGCGACACGACCGAAAGCGTCATAGACATTGCGTCCGCTGACAATCATGACATTCTGGTCTGATGCGCCCGAACCCTTGGATGCTGTCGTGACAACGCCGTCTTTCTTCACCTGTACCGGTCTGCCGAAACCGTCAACGAATGTCACGGTCTCAAGGTCATCACCGGGATGCTGGATGTCAAAATGCTTGGTGACAGCGTATGCCGGAGCGGATATGCCGGACTCGCCGAACTCTGCCTTGGGCTTGTACTCAAACGCGATGATGTAATCAACGCCTGTCGCCAGCTCGTTTGGACCGCGAACCTTGGTGACACGACCCATGTTGTCAATTTCAGTCTCGTAGTAGAAATTGTTCAGGTCGCGACGTTCAAGGGCGATTCCATAGCGGTAATCGAAATTACCGGCCTCGCTGCGATAGCCCCATGCGTCGTCTATGCGCTCGACATACATATTCATCTCAGGCTCGTAGCGATACTTGTACCACATACGCTGACCTGTGCCGTTTGCCGGGAGGGTCTTCTGGGTGATGTTGCCGTAGCGGTCATACTTGTAGTCTGTCACCGCAGTGCCGTTGCCGAGCTGCTGTGAAACCT
>ERZ777011.1056-NODE-1056-length-33662-cov-54.885262_pt1 | contig 33662 bp, 18 predicted proteins | sample MGYA00374964_ERZ777011 | MGnify/ENA primary metagenome ERZ777011 (study PRJEB29310, sample SAMD00008975) | mouse gut metagenome | study: EMG produced TPA metagenomics assembly of the Metagenome analysis of fecal microbiota from mouse which was promoted...
ATTGAATTTCAATTATTTCAAAGAACTTTTATGATTTTTTAGTGGACACTAATGGAGTTGAATGTTAAATTAACCCTCGGTGGTTGAATCAATGCAGGATTACCTGTGCTTTTCCTGCGGAATCAACCGAGAAGATAGGCATATCACCATTTTCAGGGTCAACTTTGTAATAGTGTATCGCACTGTCGTTCACTCTTGGATAATAGGTATTGAGAAGTTTAATCATCTCAGCACCAGCCCATATCACAGGACCATAGCCATGAGCCGCTTTAGCGCTGACAGGACGATAATAGTAATATGCCGGATCGAAACCCATACCGGTACCAACGCATACGCCTTCAACTTCACCTTTCGGGTTGATTTTAGTCGTCACCGCTTCCCATGCGAGCTGCGCCACCGGTCCATAAGTTGTGGCGTCAAGCCATCCCTCATTTATGCCATGAGCAATACAGTAAGCAAAAATAGCAGTCGCTGAGGTCTCCTCATATGAGTCGTTGCGGTCGAGAAGCTGATGCCAGAATCCATCCTTGCTCTGCAAAGACGCAAGGCTCTTTACATGGGCTCGGAAAGTATCAAGAATCTTCTGACGACCCGGATGTGATTCGGGCAGCGCATCGAGAAGCTGACTGAGTGTCAGGATAGCCCAGCCGTTAGCTCTACCCCACGCCATTGAAGGCTGCTCTGCAAGACCTTCGACATACCCGTGACGGAAGAGTTGTTTGTCAGGCATCCACATGCGGTCAATAAAGAGCCCGGCAACCTTAGCAGCCTCGTCAAGTTGCTTCTTGTCACCTGCATACACACTGCGGGTAGCCATAGCCGGCAGAGCCATGAACATATCATCAAGCCACACTGCGTCGGGATGAGGACGCATACGAGCTATGGTGCCATCTGCAAGACGGTGAGTACCGCTATCCACGATGGCGTAGTAACGCTCTATCACTTCGCCAAGCTGCAATGTGGAGTCTGCCATAGCGGCTTCCATGAAAGCGCCCGACATGGCTCCTGCGTCATCAAGCGTGGCAGGAGACACCACCATACGCATCTGACCGTCACGTTTGCCCGTACGCTTCGACCACTCGGCAAAAGCCGGAGCCGCTTTAGCAAGGAAACCGACTCTATCGGAAACGTATGCCTTGTATTTCGGATCGTCAAGCAATTCAGATGCGGCAAGGAGGGCTTTATACATCACGCCCCACTCGTAGCTCGTAAGGCGGAATGTGCCCTGATTAAGCATCGCATCCTCAGGCAGATTTGAAAGTTCCGTGATTTCGTTACCCTCGCCATCCACCACTTTAGCCGGAGTCACAGCGTCAACGTATGCAAAAACACGGTCAATGTCGGCACGGACAGAATCAGGATTAAGTTGCCCGTAAGGTGTCGAATAGTCCGGCTGCAAAAGATGAAGGGGCGATGTGGAGTCATTTATTTCCTCACCGCCACCTTTAGAATCTTTTTGCGAACAAGCAGCCAGCGAGACACCCAAAATAAGAATCAGAGGGAGTCGCTTCATGTCCGGCTTGTTTATTTAGGAAGATTAAATGCGATTGTCATTTCACGCATCTGCTCATCGCTCATGCCGTCAGGTTCAAAGCCCATGTTCTTAGCCGCAATGTAGATGAGTGCCGACTTGTTAAGCACGTCAATCTGGTCAAAAGCAGCCATAACATCCTTCTCGACAGCAAACACGCCATGCTTTTCCCAAAGAGTCACATCGTAGTCGCCAAGTTCCTTGATGGTAGCCTCGGCAAGCTCGTTTGAACTCGGGAGCTGATAGGGAATGATACCAAGACCACGGGGGCAGAATGCCTTTGTCTCAGGAATCATGCTCCAAAGCAAGTGAGTAGCAACATCCTTTTCAAGGAACTTCTTGCAGTGGCTCATTGCCACGAGTTCTATAGGATGAGTGTGTACTGATGCCTTATAGTCAGAGCCCTTGCCAATCATATAGTTGTGAACGGCGAGGTGTGAAGGAAGCTCGGAAGTCGGTTTCACAGGATTGTCCGCTATGATAACATACGAAGCGCAGTCATCAAGGATACGAATCACTGAACCATTTTCCATAGGCCAGCGAGCGAGATCACGCATACGCTTATTTGTACCCTTACAGTAGAAATAGCAGCCTTTTATATTTGGTAAAGTCGCACCGATGGGATAAACAGGGCTTATAGCCGGCATATTACGGATTTCATCATCGATATGCTCGGTGATGTTAATAGTAATGTTACCACCGTTACGTTCAGCCCAGCCTTTCTGCCAAAGATAGCCGGCGACTTCAGCCACCTGCCATACTTCATGCGCCAAAGCGGGACGATTGTCTAAAATTGAAGCCATTTTATTTGTAATAATGATTGAATTATGAACCGGCTTAGAGCCTAAACCGGACTTTATTATATTAACTGCGGAAGGAAGCAAGAAACCACCAGCACTATGATACCTATGATTAGCACTGTGATGGTCTTCTTGGAACAACCTTTCCATTCTTTAAGGATAATGCCCCATACATTTGAGAACACCACATTCAATGCCATAAGGATGCAGAATGAAAGTGTCATGAGAGTGGGCGAATCGGTAAGGAAACCCTTGCCGAGAGCGAGTCCGAAGAACTGGCTATACCAGAGAGCGCCGGCGAGCAAACAGAAGAAAAGGTTGTTGACAAGCACGCCACCCTTAGCATAGTCGCCCCAAGTATGATTCTTCTGGTTCTGATAGAAACAGTAAACGGCATTGGTTACAAAACCGCCTAATGTCACTAACAAAGTAGCCGGAAGAGTCTTGAACATATCCGGAGTCAACTCACCGAAGTTGATACCGCTACCAAATTCAAGACCGACATTAAAGCAGCCGCTCATGAAGCCGGCAAGCAGTGCTATAGCAATACCTTTCGGGAAGTTGAAGTCCTTGACTGCCGCTTTCTTCTCCTCCTCGCTGAGCGACGCAGCCTTCATAGAGCCTGCCACACCGATTATGGCTATACCAACCAAGGTAACCACCACTCCAATAATCACAGCGAATGTGAGTTGTGACAACGGATCATTTTCAGGGAAGAAGATGTTAAGCAACACGGGACCCATGATAGTACCGAGACCTGCACATGTACCGAGAGCTATTGACTGACCGAGAGCCACACCAAGGTAGCGCATCGACAGACCGAATGTGAGTCCACCCACACCCCAAAGCACACCGAAAAGCACTGTCATCCAAATGTTAAATGACTGCTCGGGGGTGAAAAGCTCAGTGAGAGAATGCCCGGCAGGCACAGCGAGAAGAGCGCCGAGGAATGGTAATATCACCCATGCGAATACCCCCTGCACAATCCAGTAGCTTTCCCAGCTCCAAGACTTGATCTTGTTGATGGGCACATAGCAACTGGATTGGCAGAAAGCACCGATGGCTATGATAAGTAAGCCGATAAGTATCATCGTTTAGAAGTTACTTCTACTTCGTACTTTTCGATTTCGGGAATGAATGTTTCGCCTACGGGCACACCGTTCTTGAGGCAGAACATGTCGTAAACGGCATTCCACGGGAGGTTCTTGCACTCTTCGAGGAGAGCGAGACGCTGGAACTTCTTATCGTCAAGTTCATACTTGCGGAGGGTTGCAAGTGGCTCGAGAAGCGCACGAAGCATACACTTCTGAGCGGCACGGCTACCGATAACGTATGCGCCGATACGGTTAAGAGTACCATCGAAATAGTCGAGACCATAGTGTACACGGTTAAGAGCGCCGGCACGAACGATTTCGCTGAAGAGATCCATAGTAGGATCATCCATGATAGTAACATGGTCAGAGTCCCAACGGATAGGACGGCTCACGTGAAGCATCAATTCAGGAACAAAAAGAAGCATAGCGGAAACCTTGTCAGCCACACTTTCAGTGGGATGGAAGTGACCGGTGTCAAGAGTGATCATCATATCCTTCTTGGAAGCGTAAGCGGTATAGAAGTCGTTAGAACCTACAGTGTAGCTTTCAAGACCGATACCGAACACCTTTGACTCAACGCAGTCCTTCATCCAGTCATACTTGTGTTCGAAAATCTGATCCAAAGAATCCTTAAGAAGCTCACGGTACATGTAGCGGTTTACAGTGATATCCTTGCTACCGTCATGCACCCAAGTGTTCATGATACAGGGATCCTGCTGAGCTTCACCGATAGCCTGTGAGATGGTGCGGCAACGCTTTGAATGTTCAATCCAGAAATCACGGATAGCCTTGTCGGGGTTAGCGAGGCTGAGGTCACCGCTCTTCGGGTGAGAGAAAGATGTGGAATTGAAGTCAAGTTTGATATCATTTGCCTTACCCCAGTCAATCCAGCTCTGGAAGTGTTCAACAGAGCACTGGTCACGGTCAACGAATTTGCCACCGAAGTCACCGTAAATCTCGTGGAGGTTAAGACGGTGCTTACCGGGGATAAGTGACATTGCATAGAGAATATCGGCACGGAGTTCATCGATATTGCGAGCCTTACCGGGATAGTTACCGTTAACTTGGATACCACCGGTGAGAGATCCGCCCTGATTTTCAAAACCGGCAACATCATCTGCCTGCCAGCAGTGCATACTCAGGTGGAAATCCTGCATCTGTTCAAGTACTTTGTCTGTGTCAACGCCTACAGCGGCATAACGTTCTTTGGCTATTTCATAAGCCTTCTTAATCATTTCTTCTTTCATGATATATTTTTATTTGGGTTTAGAATTCTTATTTTAGATTGGATAATTAATACTAAGCGGTCATTTAACCACCGTTCCCCTCACCTTTTTCCCTTTCATGTCAGGACCGAAGTAAAATCCCGGCTGTGTGGGCTGGTTATATGCCACATTCTGATTAGTTATGCTCAGACGGTAAGGCACATCCTCAAGGAAGGTGTGGAAGCGGTATGAGGTCGGGATAGTAGAAACATACAACCGCAATGCGGAACTATCGGGAGTACGCATCAGCACTTCTTCGCGCCAGTCACCTACCATATCACCCTGCAGACATGGGTTAGCCTTGGTTCCATTATTGGAGACTGCACCCTCCATAACCAAAACTGTGTCCATCTTGCAGGCTTCCCAATTAAATTTGGTTATCTGATTTCTGTCAAGGAGCTCGCGCAGCAGGTCCCCATCCCACCAGACAGCCATATTGACAGGTATAGCACACTTAGCCTCACCCTTAAACTTATAAGGCTGTATCAGTTCACCGGTGAACGAGCGCAGACCCTCAGTGTTGGGCGACCATACCTCATTACCGGGGTAACGGGGATCAATATCGGCACTCATGCAACGTCCTATATCCATATTGCTGGGATATTGAAGAATCACCTTACCTGTGGCAGCTTCACGAAGTGTGCTACCGTCACGGCGATTTTCATGACAACCCCAGATGTAATATTTCTCATTATTGACATCCGAGATAAGATGCATGGCATCACCATGACCCATACCTGTGGAATGTAGACCGGTGCCATCGTTATCGACCACCATCTGACCGTATATTATTTCATCGCAACCATCGCCGTCAACATCTGCCACACGGAGATTATGGTTGCCTTGACCGGCGTATGCCTCGTTACCGGGTTTGTTGCTATCGAACACCCATTTGCTTGTGAGATTCTTGCCATCCCAATCGAAGGCGGCAAGCACGGTACGGGTATAATAACCACGGCACATCACCACCGAGGGTCGCTCACCGTCAAGATATGCCACGCAAGCGAGGAAACGGTCGGAACGGTTGGCATAACTGTCGCCCCAGTCCTGAAGATTGCCTCGTTCGGGTATATAGTCAATTGTCTGCATAGCCTCACCGGTCTTGCCGTTGAACACTGTAAGATACTCGGGACCTGACACTATTCTGCCCTTGAGATTTCGCCAGTCAGCCTTAAGCGCGCCTATCAACTTACCGGTTCCGTCTATGGTTCCATCAGCAGTCTTGCATACCAACTCGGCAGAGCCGTCACCGTCAAGGTCGTAAACCATAAACTGAGTATAATGAGCACCTGCACGCACATTATGACCGAGGTCTATGCGCCAAAGGCGTGTTCCGTCAAGTTTGTAGCAATCGAAAATCACATTACCGGTCAAACCGTTATGCGCATTATCGTGAGCGTTTGACGGGTCCCATTTAAGTATTATCTCATACTCGCCGTCGCCATCCACGTCACCGATGGAAGCATCATTGGCTGAATAGGTATACTCTTTACCAAATTCATCGACATCGCGCAACGGACGGTCAATAGGGATATTTATATAACCCACAGGGGCATCCGACGGCAAAGTATAAGAATCGCCTGTCTGTTTTTTACCTGCGGGGACAACAGTATATACTGCCGCCTTAGAGCCTTTATACTTATCAGTATAGAAAGTAGCATCCTTAATAGGATGGGAATTAAGCTTTTTACCGTCACGATAGACGTCAAAAGCAATATTTTCAGGGTCGGAGCTTAGGTAGCGCCAACTTACCACGACGTTTTCGGGATTTTCCCTTACAGCCACCACACCTCTGCCAAGTTTCTCCATACGGAGTTTGCTCATGTCATATTTGCCTTGTGCAAAAGATGGCAGAGCTATAAGGAGGAGAATAAGAGTAAGCAGTTTTTTCATAAATACGAATTTAAAGCCGATTAAAATCGGACAATCTGACGAATAAGATCTATGGAACTCTTAAGGTATGAGTTCATTAGTTGAAATGATGATAATAAGTGATGAGGAGAGGGAGCCTAAAGGCTTAATCAAGATGGAATACCTCCTTGATAGGCACAGTGACAGGCGAATTGTCAGGATTTACTTCCATTATGTCAGCCATATAGTCCCACCAACGGTGAGTGATTTCATCGGCTGCTTCGGCATCCTGTGAATTGGCATCGCCTTCCACCTCCTGATAGCCGAAGAGGATATTGGTGTCTTTATCCCAGAAAATTGAGTAATTCTTCACGCCTGAATCAGTGATTCGCTGACGGAGTTCGGGCCAAAGTGCGGCATGACGTTTCTCGTACTCTTCCTCAAAACCGGGTTTGAGGTACATTTTAAATGCAAATCTTTTCATGATATTATATAATTTGTGTAGAATAATTCCGATCTATGACATCGAATGTACAAATTTATACATTCTTATTTAATTTTTGACAATATCTCTCCTTAAAAATATAAAAAAACCTGATGGTCATCCGGACTAAACGTCTCGGCAAATGACCATCAGGTTATTCAGTTATTGTTAATTATTAATCTTAACAGTCTGAACTATTGTGATTAATTATAACCGGGGTTCTGCCATGCAGCCTTGTCAGCGTCTGAGAGGTTAGTACCGTCAGGATTCTGGAGGTTATCGATGAATGCCTGAGGAACGGGACGGAGATAGTGCTTGCTCGGGTTGAAGAACTTGATGTCAGAGTTGAGTTTCACTGCACGGTTCTCGATAGTCTTTGTACGAGAAAGGTGTTCCCAACGTACCATTTCACCAACGAGCTCACGAGTGTGTTCGTTAAGGATGAAGTGGAGTGCACGTTCAAACTGACCTGAAACGCCAATCTTAGCAAGGATTGCTTCGTCCTCTGCAGGGAGCTTATCCCAAGTCCAAGAAGTCATTTCTGCTTCAGTTGAAGCTGTGGTGGGAGCTACATCCGGGTTAGAAAGATAGTAAGTGTTCATACCGAGGTTCCAACCATCGTTTGCTGCAATATTTGCTGCCTTGTTTGTTACGTTTGAAGTAGTGGTAGCAGCCTTGTAGCAACCGTCAACATAGTAGCTGCGGTTTTCACCTGCGTGCCATGCGCCACGACGACGGAGTGCGTCGATATCTTCCTTGGCACCTGCATAGTCGTTAAGGCGAACCTTGATTTCAGCACGAACGAGGTAAGTTTCACCAAGACGAGCGAGGATAAGGTCACGAGAACCGTTATCACCTGCGAATGCATTAAGATAACCGCAAGTATGCTTGCTTACACCGGGGAACATATTGGCACCGTGAGCACCGTATGCACCTTCATTTGTGTTACCGAAGTTGTCACCCATGTACTTACCATTCTGATAAAGAATCCAAGAGTTGAGGATGGGCTGATTAGGCTTGCCTGAGAAAGTAGTTTCGCCATTGCGAACCTGCTTGCGACCGGCTTCGGGGAGACGACCCTTTTCATCAACGAAGTTAGCCTCTTTCTGATAACGTTTTGCACCGAAAGTAAACTTGTCGTAAGCATGTTCATCCTTCTTGTTGATGATAAACACAACTGAGGGATCACCGATATGAACGGGATCGACACCATTAGCGGCATCACCCTTGTATTCAACAGCAGTACCGTAAACGGTAGCGAATGACTTCCAAAGACGGGCATCGTTTACATTATCGAATGCTGAAAGCGTGTATTCAGTCGGACGGAAACGCTGGAAGTCCTTACCTCCGGTTATACAACCACGCATTGAACCGAGTGTAGTGTTTGCGAAGTTAGAGAACTGAGGATTGAAGAAAGCGCCGGGGTTACGAGAAGCTGTACGACCGGTGAAGTTATCATCGTGTGCAGCAACCATAAGGATTTCATTGCTCTTTTCAATGTCGCAGTTAACGCCTGACCAGTCACCATAAAGGTCGATTACGTCTTTTTCAAGAGCACGTGCGCCAATAGTGTAGTTGGCAGCCTGAAGAGCTTCCTGAAGATAAGCCTGCTTCTTGTCGCTATTCCAGTCGGCATTACGCTCAGAAGCTGCGAAAAGGAGAGCCTTAGCGAGGAAGTGACCTGCAGTTGCTTTAGTCCAGCTAACGGGCTTGCCGGCAAGGCTATTCTTTTCACCATCGAAAAGTTCGAATGCCTTGCGGAAGTCAGAGATAATCTGTTCCCAGCACTGCTGAGGAGTTGTAAGCTCGAAAGTACGAACTACACCTTTGATTGGTTCAGTCTGAAGAGCACAACGACCAAACTGAGAAGTGAGAAGGTAGAAATTATAGCCGCGGAGGAAGTAAGCCTGAGCGAGACATTCGTTGCGTACTGCTTCATCGGCAACCTTATCAGCGGAAGCGATAATAGTGTTGGCAGAAGCTATACCGAAGTAAACTTCGTCCCAAATATGAGCATTTGTACCGGTATTACCGTTTACAGTAACCCATGTCGGAGCCATACGCACGTCGTAAGTAAGCCACATTTCGTTTGCCATGTCGGTACCGATAACGAATTCGTCAGTACCACCCATGAACGCATTGTAACCCTGAGACTCGTAACCGCCGATCCAACGGATATGTCCGTAGAGAGAAAGCGTGAGGGACTGGAGTCCTTCCGGAGTCTCAAAATATTTGGTTGTGAAGCCGGTTGTCATCTCCTCATCAAGGAAGTCGCTTGAGCATGATGAGAATCCAGCGCCGGTCATAGCGGCGAGTATACCAGCCGCAATATATTTGTTGAATTTCATTTCTGTATTATTTTTATATATTTAAGGTGTCAAGATTAGAAACCTACTTCAAGACCGATAACCCAGCTGCGGTTGTAGTAAGAAGCATTTGTATCGAGGTCCCAACCGTCGATTGACTGGTAGATGTCAAACGGATTGATAACCTGACCATAGATCTTAAGGCTCTTAAGTGTAGCCTTTTCTATGAGCTTGGTGGGGAAGTTGTAACCGAGAGAGATGTTACGAACACGCACGAAGTTAGCTTTCTTGTAACCAAGCTGACCTGAGAACTGGTCAAGGTCGCCAGTCTGCACTGTAGAAAGGATAGGTTTCTGATACTCTGCGCCGGTATTGTCGGGTGTCCAGTAATCAACTTCTTCGCCGAGCTGACCAAAACCGAAGAGGTGTTCGGCATGTTGAACCATATAGTTGAAGCGACCATAAATCTGGAAGCTGAGATCGATACCCTTGTAGTTGAAGCTGTTGAACCAACCTGCAGTCACTGCCGGACGCTTATGTCCTACGATCAAACGGTCTTCGTCATTCATCTTATAGTCACCGTTTACGTCATGAGGACGTACCATACCGGGTGAGAAGTTGTAACCGCTGGTTTCTTTCCATTTTGCCATTTCAGCGAGGTCTTCGGGAGTGTCCTGCCAGAGACCGTCAGTGGTATAGTCATAGAACACACCGATCTGTTCGCCGATGAACCACTTGTTGGCAACGTCATCTTCCTTACCGTTTGAAAGTTCGTCGATGCGGTCTTTCTGCCAACCCATGTTAAATGAAGTGTTCCATGAGAAATCACGAGTTTCAACGGGGATAGCGTTTACAGTAAGTTCGACACCCTTGTTAGAGGTCTTACCGATGTTTGCGATAGTTGAAGCGTAACCTGTAGCGGTGGGGACAGTCATGTTAAGAAGAAGGTCGTTGGTCTTTGAGGTATAGAATTCCAAGCTACCGTTGATACGGTTGTTGAGGAAACCATAGTCGATACCGAAGTTCCACTGTGTGGTCTTTTCCCAACCTACTTCTTGGTTAGCCATCACGAGGGTGTTCTTAACGTAAGCGGGGTCATTGATAAGATAAGCCTTTTCATAACCGTTGGCAGTAGGAACGTAGATAGCCTGAATAGCGCCAAGGGTAGAATAAGGAGCGATAGCGGAGTTACCGGTAGTACCGACACCGGCACGGATCTTCAAGTTGGTAAGCCAAGCAACATCGCTGAGGAAGTCTTCCTGCTGGATACGCCATGCAAGTGACATAGAGGGGAAGAACGCCCACTTGCGACCTTCAGAGAGCTGTGAAGCACCGTCCCAACGTCCTGATGCAGTCAACAAATAACGATCGTTGAAGCCATAGTTAACACGGATCATATAAGACTCAAGCTGACGTTCGTTAAGATTGGTGCTCATGCCTGCGCCATTTTCCTTGTCAGTGATGTCAAGCGAACCCATAGCGTTCCACTTGTACATGTTCTGCTCAAGACCTGAAAGTGACATAGAAGCTTCTTCGTAGTTCCACTTTGAAGCAGTCTGGAGTAATGTCAAACCTACACTGTGAACCTTGTTGAAAGTGCGGTTATAAGTGATCATGTTGTCAAGAGTCCAAGAGAAGTCGCGGCGCTGGTTCCAACGAGCCTGATTCTTGCCACCGCTCATCCATTTATAAGCAGAGTCTTCATCGATGAAGTCACCCTGACGATAGTTACGGTAGTCAGGACCGAAAGCAATCTTATATTCGAGACCTTCGAGGGGAGCCCAGATTTTACCAAGATGGAGCTGAGCAGAGAATGAACCGAGCACACGGTAAGTCTCACGCTGAGAAATGTTGTGAGCCCATTCATCAATGGGGTTGTATGACTGGTTGTCACCACCGGGATATTTGATACGGTTACCTTCCTTATCGTATGGAAGAGCCCAACGATAAGACTTCTTGTAAAGGTCATAGACTGCACCTGCAGAGTTAGTGCTTGAGGGAGCGTATGACTTAGACATACCGTAATCCTGGAATTCACGAGAAGCGTTTACTGACATTGAGATAGTCATCCAGTCAACCGGAGTGATGCTCATACCGAGACGGGCGGTGTAACGGTTGTATTCCTGTCCTTCCTGAGTACCCTGATTGTTAAGGTAACCGAATGAACCGAATGCATTCATCTTTTCAGTACCGCCTGATGCGCTGATAGTGTGTTCGTTAACCACACCTGTGCGGAGAGCCTGACCTACCCAGTCGTAATCCTGAACGGCTGCGGGATTCCAAGTTCCAGATGCCCAACCGCTCATCACATTGTCGTATGCGGTAGCGTCGTCGATAGTTCCGAAAAGGAGTTCGTCGCTCGCCTTGGTAGGATTGCGGGGATCGGCATACTTGGTGGGGTCGCTGTTGTAGGCTGCCCAACGACGATAGTCGATGTAGCGAGCTGCGCTTGAAGGACCGTTCTTGTCAACAAGATTCTGGAATGTTACAGAACCTGAGTAGTTGAGGTTGAACTGACCAGCCTTACCCTGCTTGGTGGTTACGATGATTACACCGTTGGCACCACGGGAACCGTAGATAGCGGTAGCTGAAGCATCTTTCAAAATGTCGATTGACTCGATGTCACGAGGGTTAAGGGTTTCGATGCCTGAACCTGACATCAAGGGCACACCGTCTACAACGTAAAGAGGTGAGTTTGAAGCGGTAAGTGAACGTTCACCACGGATACGGATGTCACCCACAGTACCGGGGCGCTCGCTGGTGGTGATGTCCACACCGGCAGCCTTACCCTGAAGTGCTTCGAAGGCGTTGCTTACAGGACGGGTCTGGAGCTCTTCTGAACCGATGTGGCTCAATGCTCCGGTCACGTCGCTTTTCTTCTGAACACCGTAACCTACTACGACAACTTCGTCGAGCATGGCTGAGTCTTCAATCATAACGACATCGATGCGGTCTTTGCCAGCAACTTTGATGTCCTGAGGGGTACAACCCACGTAGCGGAACTCAAGGACCGCGTCGGCGGGAACATTTTTCAATGTGTAGTTACCGTCAAGGTCGGTGGCTGCACCAAGAGAGGTGCCCTTGATAAGGACGCTCACGCCAACCAGCGGTTCGCCGTCCTTGTCGGTGACGGTACCGGTTACTGATTTGCCTTGTGCAAACACTGAGATAGACAGTATCGCAAAGAAGGCAACCAGGAAGCCTCGCCGCATGGCGGAGAGAAGCTTCGAACAGTTACTTGTTGAACTGCTTTTCATCTTGTAATTTTGATTTAATGGTTATTAATTAAGGTAATAAGATATTTTTTCTGCATGTCTGTTATGTGATAAATCGCTCAGTTTAACTTCCTATAAGCGCCATTATAGGAAGTTGGTATTAGCTTTTTACATGGCAAAAAATCACAAAAAATTCACACATATTTGCCAAATTTGCTGCAAAAATAATCTTTTTTCACAACAGGTTAAAACAATTTATATAAAAAAACGTTAATTCAAAATGTTAATGACAATAAGGTATACCCCTAAGTGATTAAATCATTGGGAGTAACGTCCAAAAATAAATTTTATTTTATTTAACAATCCATTACTTAGAAAATACACTAAGTAGGTATGCTATATATTGCATCCGCATCAGCATACACCAAACCGAATGGGAACTTAAAACCGCAATTCAATAAGCGGACACAAAACCTTGCTTCCATACAAATATATAATACCCAATATCTTATCCTAAATTCAGAATATTCCTATAATGGCGCTTTGCAGAAGTTTCCTCATCTTCATATACCTTAATAATATATAGCGCAAAATATCTTACTCCACCCACACATAGTAAACTCTAAATAATTCCTAATTCAAAATAATAATTATATGAGAACTTTTGCTTAATTTTGCGTAGTGGAATTATAAAATACCTGAAATATATCATGAAACTTTGGCAAAAAAGTATGTTTATGCTGTGTTGCGGAATGGCACCGGCATACGTCATCGCCGGGGATCACGTGCCCGGACCGATGAAAGATGTAAACCAAGTCGTGGATAATACTCTTGACAGCCTTAATCTCGCAAAAACCGTACGCCCGGTGGCTGGCTCTACAAGAGTGGGAAACAATCCGGTATTGTTTCTCGTGGGAAATTCAACAATGCGCACAGGTACGCTCGGCAACGGAAACAACGGTCAGTGGGGCTGGGGATATTTCATGAACGAATATTTCGATCCTAAAAAAATCACTGTTGAAAACCATGCCCTCGGAGGGATGAGCAGCCGCACATTCTACAATGTGTTGTGGGATGATGTGAAGAAAGGTATACGCCCGGGCGACTGGGTGATAATAGAACTCGGACATAACGACAACGGACCGTATGACAGCGGTCGCGCTCGTGCGTCAATACCCGGAATCGGCAACGACAGCCTGAATGTCACCATTAAGGAGACAGGCAAGAAGGAAACCGTGTACACTTACGGCGAATATATGCGTAAGTTCGTGCGTGACGTGAAAGCAAAAGGCGGTAAACCGATACTCATGTCGCTTACTCCACGCAACGCATGGGATGACAAGGACAGCACTAAAGTGACACGTGTCAACAAGACCTTCGGACTTTGGGCTAAACAGGTAGCCGAAGCTGAGAAGATACCATTTATAGACCTTAACGAAATTTCAGCCCGTAAATTTGAAAAATTCGGCAAGGAGAAGGTGAAACAGCAGATGTTTTACATCGACCGCATACACACCAGCGCTTTCGGCGCCCGCAATAATGTGGAATCGGCAGTCGAGGGGATACGTAACACTCCCGGACTCGAATTAGCCGAATATCTTCTCCCTACCGTCACCGATAATGTGACCGGAAGCAGCCGTAAACCCGGCTGTCCCGTAGTGTTCACCATCGGCGATAGCACTGTTAAAAATGAAGATAAGAGTGATGACAGCATGTGGGGCTGGGGAAGCGTATTGGCTGAACAGTTTGACACCACACGCATATCTGTGGAAAATCATGCCATGGCAGGACGCAGCGCCCGCACTTTCCTTGACGAAGGACGTTGGGACAAGGTATATAACGCACTGCAGCCCGGCGACTTCGTGATTATGCAGTTCGGACATAATGACGGAGGGGACATAAACGTAGGCAAAGCCCGTGGCGAACTCCACGGAAGCGGCGATGAAAGCAAAGTGTTTAAAATGGAAAAGACCGGTAAGTATCAGGTAGTGTATACTTACGGCTGGTATATACGCAAATTCGTGCTCGACTGTCTTGAAAAGGGTGCCACCCCGATAATTCTTTCACACACACCGCGCAACAAATGGCAAAATGGCAAAATAGAAAGCAACGCCACCAGCTACGGCAAATGGGCGAAAGATATAGCTATCCGCACAGGGGTTGATTTCATCGACCTGAACAGAATCTCCGGTGAGAAGCTACAGGAACTCGGCGAAGGCAACACTGCCCCATATTTCAAAAAGGACCATACCCATGCCTCAAAACTCGGCGCAAGGATGAATGCTCAAAGTATTGCGGACGGCATACGTGCCACCAATAATCCATTGAAGGCTTATCTCAAAGAGAAAAAGCATGATTATGACATGGCAAAGATGACACCTTATTCATCAATGCAGGGTTATGGATATGATTTCGGCACCAAACCTGATGGTAAATCGCCGTTCTTCTTCTCAGTAAATGTTCCTGACGGCAATTACAAAGTGACCGTGACACTTGGCGACAAGAAGAAGCCATCATCCACAGTAGTACGTGCCGAACAACGCCGCCTTATGACTGACCGTGTTGATTTGAAGAAAGGGAAATTCCAAGAGATGACATTCATTGTCAACAAACGCAACCGTGCCATCACCCTGAAGGATTCTGTAAGGATCAATCCTCGTGAAGAAGGACGTCCGTCGTGGGACGACAAACTCACTCTCGAATTCAACGGAGAAGCGCCCGCCGTGTCACATATCACCATCGAACCTGCGGGTGAGGATGTCACCACCTTGTATCTTTGCGGCAACAGCACCGTGGTTGACCAAGCTTACGAGCCATGGGCAAGCTGGGGACAGATGATACCTGTATTTTTCGACAGTTCAATCTCTATCGCCAACAATGCGGAGAGCGGACAGCGTACATCTTCGTTCATAGCCTCACGCCGTCTTGACAAAGTGCTCAGCATGGCTAAGAAAGGTGACTACATCCTTATAGAATTCGGACACAACGACGAGAAAGACCGTGGTCCCGGCTCAGGCGCATACTACAACTTCTCAACCAATCTTAAGCGATTCATCGACGAGGCTAAAGCCCGTGGTCTGAAACCTATATTGCTCACCCCTACCGCACGTCGTCGTTTTAACGCTCAGGGAAAAAATGAAAACACCCACGGTGACTACCCCGATGCTGCAAAGAAAGTTGCCGAAAGGGAAAATGTACCCTTGATCGAACTTACCGACATGTCAACTACCCTATATGAAGCCCTTGGCGAGGAAGGCAGCAAGAAGGCATTAGTGCATTATCCCGCAGGAAGCTATCCCGGTCAGGACAAAGCTCTGGCAGACAACACTCACTTTAACACATACGGAGCTTACCAAATAGCAAAATGCGTGGTTGAAGGATTGAAAAAGGCTGCACCTGAACTCACTGAGCATATAGTGAACTTCCAAGGTTACAATCCGGCTCAACCTGACGATCCCGAAACTTTCGTTTGGTACGACTCTCCTTTCACTGATTCAACCAAGCCCTACGGCAACTAATATCATAACTGCAATGGCGCTGTTGCAAAATATCTAATAAAATTTTGCAACAGCCGCATTGCAATATCCTCATCAACCTTAAATTAATACCTCAAACTTAGTACTTATACCCAATGGATATATGTAAAAAGCTTCTTGTCACCCTAAGTGTAGTTGCTACATCAATGACAGTCTTTGCGTCAGAACTAATATGGTTTGACGGCAAAACACCTGTAAGTTTCTCTTCCGATACAAAAACTGACCCAGTAGTAGCGACCGCAATGGATATGTTCGCATCCGACATGGAAGCAGTGACAGGCAAACGAGCCAAGGAGAGCAAGTCGTCAAATGCAACAATCATCCTTACCCAGCTTGATAAAGCCGGCAAAGGTACACGCAAAAAACTTATATCTGCCGGAGTCCCGGTGGAACGCCTCGACACCCTGACAGATGGCTTTCATATATCTGTTTCAGGTGATAAAATAAATGTGGTAGGCACTAATGGACGTGGCACTGCATACGGACTGCTTGAACTCTCAAGAATGGCAGGAGTGTCGCCATGGATATGGTGGGGAGATGTGACACCGATAAAAAAGGAGAAGCTCACTATTGATGATGGGTTCAGCACCACACAGGGAGCATCTGTGGAATTTCGCGGCATATTCCTCAATGACGAGGACTGGTCATTGCGTCCGTGGAGCTATGGAAATTTTGAGAAAAGCAAATTCGGCACAATCGGGCCAAAGACCAATAAAGAAGTTTTCAAACTCCTGATGCGTCTGAGAGCCAACGCCGTATGGCCCGCCATGCACACCGGCACCAAAGCGTTTTTCAAAGATCCGGAAAACAAAATTATGGCAGACAGTTGCGGAATCGCTGTCGGGACATCCCACTGCGAACCGTTACTCCGTAACAACGTCGATGAATGGGATGTTAAGGAGCGTGGCAGCTACAACTATATCACCAACCGTCAGGCTGTGCAGGATTACTGGATAGAGCGTCTCAAAGAGGTGAAAAATAGTAATGGTGGCAACATGTTCACCATCGGTATGCGTGGAATCCATGACGGCTCAATGGAGGGAGTGAAGACCGACGAGGAGAAATTTAACGCACTACAACAGGTTATTGACGACCAACAGCAACTCATCTCCGACTATATCGGAGACCCGAGCAAACAGATGCAGGTATTCGTGCCATATAAAGAGGTCCTACAGCTATATGAAATGGGGCTGAAAGTGCCCGATTATGTGACCTTGATGTGGTGTGACGACAATTACGGTTATATCACACGCCTATCTGACACCGAAGAGCAGAAACGTCAGGGAGGAGGCGGAGTATATTATCACCTCAGCTACTGGGGAAGACCGCATGATTACCTGTGGCTCACCACTACTCAGCCGGGGCTTATATACAACGAAATGCGCACCGCTTACGACCATAATGTACGCAAATTATGGATTGCAAATGTCCACGACCCCAAAGTGGCAGCCTACGACATGGAACTGTTCCTCGATCTCGCATGGGATATAGACTGCGTGAAGGGTGATGCCTTAGGTTCACATTTGGAGAAATGGCTTTGCACTAATTTCGGCGACGCTGCCGGTAAGAAACTTTATCCCGTGATGCGTAAATTTTACCACCTCTCCGGAATACGTCGCCCGGAATTCATGGGATGGAACCAAGTAGAATTAAATAAACAGACATTCAACCGCGGACTCAGCCCTGTGTCTAACACGCAATTCAGTTTTACAGAATTCGGAAATGAAGCTGACCGCTACATGGAGGATTATCTTGCTCTCGCAAACGCTGTCGAAGAGATTGAGTCGGAAATCTCACCTGAGCTAAAGGACGCATACTTTGCAGCCATAAAATATCCTGTCACCGCTGCGGCAAACCATGCTATTAAGACACTTGAGGCTCAGCGTGCCCGCTCGATCGCAAACGGCAGCACTTTGAGCGATATGTTTGTCAACAATGCTAAAATTTATTCGTCCGTAGCCAAGAGCCAGAACGCATATCAGAACATACGAAAACTCACTGAGCATTACAATCTAAAAATGAGCGATGGCAAATGGAATCGTTCTATGAACATGCGCCCAAGAGATCTCCCCGTATTCGCAGCGCCCAATCTTCCGACTTCGTTGACCGATAGCGAGGTAAAGGAATGGCTTGGCAAGTCTGAGAAACAGCCCTACCCCACCCTTGACACTGACGGGGTAATAGCTCGTAACGCATCATCATACGATAGTCACACAGGGAATGTCAAGACTATCGACATGCTCGGACACAGCAACAGGGCTGTATCGCTTGATAAAGGCAGTTCTGTCACATATAAATTTAATGTATCGGATTCTGACAAATTCAAGACACTTACCACCGCACTGATACCGACCCAGCCAAATGACAATGGAGACCTCAGGTATAGTGTAAGTATCGACGGAGGGACACCCACCATATATAGTCTTAAAGAACCATTCCGTTCCGAACGCTGGAAGCTTAATGTGCTAAGGGGACAGGCGTTGAGAACTATGGAACTTCCTCATCTCGCTCCGGGCGAGCATACTGTCACTATTACAGCCATTGATCCGCACATTGTGATAGACCAATGGATAATTGACCATAACTTAAATCGTAAATATTACATTATCCCATCTGATTACCAATGAAATCATTTTTCTCATTAGCAATCTTCCTGCTTGTCTCTATGGTAGGAAGGGCTGATAATGCCACAGAAATAAGATATCTGTCGGGGCACGATGCTGACGATACCGTAAAATGGCAATTTCGTTGCTCTGCCGGACAAAATTCCGGCAGATGGGATTCTATCGCCGTGCCTTCTTGTTGGGAGCTTCAGGGTTACGGGGATTACACCTACGGACGTTTTTACCTTGACAAAACGGCAAAACCAAGTTCGGAGACAGGAGAATATCGTCATGACTTCTTCGTCCCTGCCGATTGGAATGGTAAAAAAGTAGAATTGGTGTTTGAAGGTGTCATGACTGATGCCACAGTCACTGTTAACGGCAAGAAAGTCGGTGATAAACATCAAGGTGGTTTCACATCATTCACATACGATATATCGCCGGTACTTCGCTACGGCAAAAATAACACATTGGATGTATTCGTAGAGAAAGAATCCTCTAACAACTCCGTCAATGCAGCGGAACGACGGGCTGACTGGTGGTTGTTTGGCGGTATTTACCGACCGGTATACCTCCGTGTACTTCCAAAGACACATATATCACATGTCGCTATCGACGGTCGTCAGGATGGGACTCTCAACTTACGCCTTTCAACCAAAAATCTCCCTCGTGGAGCAAAAATTGAGGCATCAATCGATGGTAAAGACACCAAGACACTACCTCTTACCACCTCCGATATCCAAAATTTGTCGTTCAAATGGGACGGAGTTAGCACATGGGATCCCGAACACCCGAACATGCATACCCTAACACTCTCTCTTTTAGACAAAAATGGGAAATTATTGCATAATCATACTGAAAAAGTCGGATTCAGGACTCTTGAATTCATTCCCCGTGACGGATTCTACCTCAACGGCACACGCCTCATATTAAAAGGTGTAAACCGGCATTGTTTCTACCCGGAGACAGGACGTACTACATCCCGCCGACTTGATCTTAATGATATAAGATTGGTGAAAGGGATGAATGGTAATGCTATCCGCTCGCATTACCCGCCTGACAAACATCTGTTAGAGTTATGCGACTCTTTAGGCGTGCTCTATTTCAACGAACTTCCCGGTTGGCATGACGCATACGATACTGAGGTTGGCACAAAGATTCTTACCGAAATGCTTCGTCACGATGCCAATCACCCTTGCATCTTCGCATGGGGTAACGGCAACGAAGGCGGTAACAATTATGAATTGCTACCGCTCTTCGACGAGCTTGATCTACAAAAGCGTCATGTGGCGCATCCGTGGGCTCTTTTCAACAATATAGACACTCACCACTATCCTGCCTACCAAACCGGAGTGGCACGTCTTGCCAACGGGTATCAGGTGTTTATGCCTACCGAATTTCTCCATTCACAGTACGACAAAGGTGGAGGTGCTTCACTTGATGACTTCTGGAGCAATTATTCCCAAAGTCCGCTGTTCGCCGGCGGCTTCATCTGGGCTATGGTCGATGAGTCAGTGGCTCGCTCTGACAAAGGGATGATATTGGATAGCGACGGTGGAAATGCACCTGACGGAATAGTGGGACCTCATCGCGAAAAAGAAGCTTCATGGTATACCATCCGTGACGTCTGGGCGCCCATACAGATTGCACCGTTCACAGCACGTCGCAATCGTATGCCTGTCATTAATCTTACAAACAGATCGCTTTACACCCCACTTTCCGACTACACCATGAATTATGAAGTGGTGACGATTGATCCGACCAAAGGTGAAAATATCACTGCCAAAGGCAAAATAGCACTTCCAAATGCTATGCCGGGCGAATCTGTGAATATTAATGTGGGAAGTAATGATGATTTCAGTTCAGGTGATATACTTCGCCTTACAGCTCTTGACAAGAACAATGACACTGTTAATGTGTGGTCTTATCCTATGCGATACGCTGATGAATATTACGCCGACACACATGGTCATGCACTAAAAACCGCCCCGGCTGCAATATCTGAAAACAGATTGACCGCAAATGGGGTTATCGCAGAATTTAACCCTACCACAGGGATGCTCGCTAAGGTCACTTCCGATGGAAAGGAGATTCCATTTAATAATGGACCCGTGCCTGTTGGCATGAAAATGGAACTCACTAATATATCAAGCCACATGGAGGGCGACACTGCGGTTTATGTAATGCGATATAAAGGCGCAGTTGATTCTATTGTATGGAGAATGACACCCGATGGAGTATTAGGTATGGATATACTTATGCTTAACCATAAGAACGGAGGTGGATTTAAAGGGGACTTTTTCGATAAAGAGATTAGGAATCTTGGATTCAGCTTCTCTTATCCCGAAGAACTATGTCAGGGTATGACGTGGTTCGGCAAGGGACCCTATAGAGTATGGCGTAACCGTCAGCGTGGCACCACTTTCGGGCTATGGCATAAGGATTACAATAACACTGTCACAGGTCAGACCACCGGCAAGCTTCAATATCCGGAATTTAAAGGTCACCACGCCAACATGTATTGGGCAAAAATCCATTCTGAGAAAGCCCCGATGATGATATCAAGTGAAAATGACGGGGTATACTTAAGGATGTTCACACCTGAGGAACCGAAGGCAAGGACACAACCGGGACGCACAATGGTAGAATTTCCGACAGGTGACATATCATTCCTGTTAGAAATACCACCTATCCGGTCATACAAACCGCTTGAACAACTCGGTCCCGGTGGCATCTCCCCCAATATCCGCATAAACAAAGGTGACGAGGGGATAAGAATGAAATTATGGTTTAATTTTAAGTACTAATAACGTAAGTTTATGGATTTTAGAAAATTAATTGTTTATTTATCGCTTGTACTTTTTGCGATAAGTGCACAGGCTGTTGAAAGGAAGAAGTATAATTTCAACAGCGACTGGCTCGTCACCGTCGGTGATGTTAAAAACGGCGAAAGTGTATCGCTTGACGACAGTGGTTGGAAACGTGTCACTCTCCCCCATGCCTTCAACGAGGATGAGGCGTTCAAGGTCGCAATTGACCAGTTGACAGATACCATCTCTTGGTACCGCAAACATTTCAAAGTCCCCAACGCCAAAATTTCCAAAGTATTCATCGAATTTGAGGGCGTGCGTCAGGGTGGTGATTTCTATGTCAATGGTAAACACATCGGTCTTCATGAAAACGGTGTGATGGCTGTAGGATTTGACATCACCCCCTATCTCAAAGATGGTGAAAATGTGATTGCCGTGCGTCTTGACAATAACTGGAAATATCGTGAACGTGCCACTAACAATCCGTTCCAATGGAACGACAAAAATTTTAATGCCAATTATGGAGGTATACCCAAGAATGTATATTTACATGTGACACCCGAAGTATACCAGACATTACCGCTCTACAGCAACCTTGGCACCACAGGCGTATATATCTATGCTTCCGACTTCGACATCCCCGGCAAAAAAGCCACGATACATGCCGAATCACAAGTGAAAAATGAGACCTCCAAGCCTCAGACACTCTCCTATCGTGTCACAGTGACTGATCCCGAAGGTAAGGAAGTAAAGGCATTCACCGGAAAAGAGACCACCATCGCTCCGGGCGCAACCGCAACACTTACAGCAGCTGTCCCTGTCGAGAACCTCAACTTTTGGAGTTGGGGATACGGATACCTATATGATGTTGACACCGAACTTATTGACGCAAAGGGGAAACCTGTAGACAAAGTGACAACACGAACCGGCTTCCGCAAAACCAAGTTCGGGGATGGCAAAATATGGCTTAACGACCGAGTGATACAGATGCATGGCTATGCTCAACGCACATCCAACGAATGGCCCGCGCTGGGTATTGATATCCCGGCATGGCTCAGTGATTATTCCAACGGTCTGATGGTGGAATCTGGTGGTAATCTCGTGAGATGGATGCATGTCACACCCTCAAAACAGGATGTTGAATCATGTGACCGTGTTGGACTCATACAGGCAATGCCTGCCGGCGATGCCGAAAAAGACCGTGAAGGTCGCACTTGGGAACAGCGCATGGAACTTATGCGTGATGCTATAATTTACAATCGTAACAACCCGTCTATACTCTTCTACGAAGCCGGCAATAAGGGTGTAAGCGAGCCACACATGGCAGAAGTGAAACAGATCCGTGACACTTACGACCCTCATGGCGGACGTGCAGCCGGCAGCCGTGAAATGCTTGATATCGATAACGCCGAGTATGGCGGTGAGATGCTTTACATAAACAAGAGCAAAAAGCACCCTATGTGGTCAATGGAATACTGCCGCGATGAAGGTCTGCGCAAGAATTGGGATGACTATTCATATCCGTACCACAAGGAAGGTGAAGGTCCTCTTTATAAAGGTGCAGATGCTTCCGATTATAACCACAACCAAGACCTGTTTGCTGTAGAGCTTGTACGCCGTTGGCATGAATACTGGCAGGAACGTCCCGGGAATGGCGACCGTGTGAGCAGCGGTGGCGCAAAAATCATATTCTCCGACACCAACACTCACTTCCGTGGTAAGGAAAACTACCGCCGAAGCGGTGTTACCGACCCTATGCGCATACCCAAAGACGGTTTCTTCGCACATCAGGTGATGTGGAAGGACGCATGGGTTGACAATGAGGGCGCACAGACCTACATTGTGGGTCATTGGAATTACAATGACACCGTTGTCAAGCCTGTTTATGTGGTATCGAATGGTGAAGATGTCGAACTATTCCTCAATGGCAAGTCTCTTGGCAAAGGGAAACGTGACTACAACTTCCTTTTCACATTTGACAATGTGAAATTTGAACCCGGAGAATTAGTGGCTGTAAGTTATGACTCAAATGGGAAAGAAGTAAGCCGATACACTCTTGAAACAGCCGGTGCACCGGCAGCCTTACGCCTTACCACTATCGAAAATCCTTCAGGCTTCCATGCTGACGGATCAGACCTCGCTTTGGTACAGGTGGAGGTCGTGGATGCGAATGGCAAAAGATGTCCGTTGGATAATCGTATAATCAATTTCACAGTTGACGGACCGGCAGAGTGGCGCGGAGGTATCGCACAAGGTCCCGACAATTATATCCTTAACAAATCTATCCCGGTGGAATGTGGTATCAATCGTGTGATAATACGTAGCACCGATAAAGCCGGAGACATCAAGGTTACTGCAAAGGCAGAGGGTCTACCTGAAGCTTCGGTGAACTTCACCACAATCCCTGTCACCGTATCAGCAGGTCTAAGCGACTATATCCCATCCAAACAGCTTAAGGGAAATCTCTCAAGAGGGGAAACTCCTCCCACTCCGTCATATACCGACAAAAAGCGTACCATCAATATCGTATCGGCAGAAGCCGGTAGCGCCCAGAATGATGCTACACTCTCGTACGATGACAATGAAAACAGTCTTTGGTCAAGTGACGGACGTATTTCCAACGCATGGATCACTTACAAACTCGACCGGAAGGCCACTATCGACGAGCTTGACATTAAGTTCAAAGGTTGGCGCACACGAAGCTATCCGATTGAGGTCTACGCCGGTGATAAATTAATCTGGTCAGGCAATACTGATAAAACTTTAGGTTATGTGCATATCCGTCCCGAAAATCCAGTTACAAGCGACACCCTCACCATCAGACTGAAGGGGAGCACAAGCGACAAAGACGCTTTCGGTATAACCGAGCTTGCCGGGGGTGCAGCCAACCGCATGGATACAGACATAGACTCCAAGGATAATCACCGTCTAAGCATAGTCGAGATTGACATTCTCGAAGATATCAAATGACAAACTGAACCCGGCACTTAAATAGAAAGTAGGAAACCTACATATTAGACACTGCGCTGAATGTTGCAAAATATCAGTGCAGTGTCTTGTTTATAGATTAATTTGAACGATTATGACACAATGATGACATGTAAACACCCTGTTTTATTCTTTTTTTGTAGTAAATTTGCAATACCTTAAAAATACATGCCATAAAAAATATGGCGACCAATCATTTATCGAATTAAATTATATCCAATGAAAAATATCTTCAAGCTACCATTGCTCTTCCTCATATCCGCATGTATGGGATTAGGAGCATCTGCGGCGACCGAGACCACAAACAGTTTTGAAATCGGCAAAGGGGCGTTCATGCTCAACGGAGAGCCTTTTGTGATAAAAGCGGCTGAACTGCACTATCCCCGTATCCCCAAGCCATACTGGGATCAGAGAATAAAAATGTGCAAGGCTCTTGGCATGAATGCAGTGTGTCTTTATGTGTTCTGGAATGCACACGAACCCCAACCTGACACATTCGACTTTACAGGACAAAACGACCTTGCCGAATTCGTAAGACTTTGTAAAGAAAATGACATGTACGTGATCCTTCGTCCGGGACCGTATGTATGTGCTGAATGGGAAATGGGCGGACTCCCTTGGTGGTTGCTGAAGAAAAAGGATATCAAACTCAGGGAATCTGATCCGTACTTCCTTGAGCGTGTAGATAAATTCCAAAAAGCAGTGGCTGACCAAGTGGCTGACCAGACGATAGCCAACGGTGGTCCAATACTTATGGTACAGGTCGAAAACGAGTACGGCTCGTATGGCATCGACAAAAAATATGTGAGCCAAATCCGTGACATGCTTCGCAAAAACTTCGGCGACGTGATACTATTCCAGTGCGACTGGGCATCAAATTTCCTCAACAACGGACTTGATGACCTTGTATGGACTATGAACTTCGGTACAGGTGCTAACATCGACCAGCAATTTGCGAAACTAAAAGAGGTACGTCCCGACAGCCCTCTGATGTGCTCGGAATTCTGGAGTGGCTGGTTTGACAAATGGGGTGCCAACCACGAAACACGCCCTGCAGCCGACATGATAGCCGGCATAGATGAAATGCTCTCCAAAGGCATATCATTCAGTCTATATATGACCCATGGAGGCACTAACTGGGGACATTGGGCAGGTGCCAATTCTCCGGGATTCGCACCCGACGTAACTTCATACGATTACGATGCACCTATCAGTGAATCCGGACAGACCACACCTAAATATTGGGAACTCCGCAAGACACTTGCGAAATATATGGATGGCAAAAAGCAATCTAAGGTTCCCTCGCTTATTAAGCCTATAGCAATCAAGGAATTTGAATTTACTGAAGTTGCTCCGCTTTTCTCCAATCTGCCTGAAGGTAAAAACGACGAAAAAATACGCTCGATGGAAGAATACAATCAAGGTTTCGGCAGCATAATTTACCGAACCACTCTTCCTGAACTTAAAAATGGAGGTTTACTCACCGTCACTGATCCGCATGACTTCGCACAAGTGTTTGTTGACGGCAAGTATATAGGTAAACTTGACCGCAGAAACGGTGAAAAAGAGTTATTGCTCCCATCTTGTAAGAAAGATGCGCAACTTGACATCCTTGTCGAGGCTATGGGACGTATTAACTTTGGTAGAGCCATAAAAGACTTCAAAGGCATAACCGACAAGGTTACCATCACCGAGGATCATAACGGGTATAAATTTGTGTGTGACCTCAACAATTGGACAGTGTTCAACCTTGAGGACAAGATGGAATTCTATGATTCAATGGAATATTTCCCTATCGGAGCATTTACTCCCGGAGAGGACGGACGTTTACCGATAGGTGTATATCGCGGCACATTCAATGTCAACAAACCCGGCGACACATTCCTCAATTTCGAGACATGGGGTAAAGGACTGGTTTATGTCAACGGTCACCCGATGGGTCGTATCTGGGAAATAGGTCCGCAACAGACTCTATATATGCCGGGATGCTGGCTGAAGAAGGGCGAGAATGAAATTATGGTATTCGATATAGTAGGTCCCAAACAAGCAATGTCAGAGGGTCTTACCGAACCGCTTTTGGATAAACTTCTAATTAAAAAACGCCAATCGCATCGCAATGAAGGTGAAAATCTTGATCTCTCGGCTGAAAAGGCAGTGGTTTCCGGCACATTCAAACCCGGCAACGGCTGGCAGGAGATTAAATTTGAAAAGCCTGTAAGAGGTCAGTATATTTGCTTGGAGGCACTGAATTCAATTGATGGTAAAGACGTGGCTGCAATCGCTGAGTTCTATGTACTCGATGAAAACGGCAATCGTCTATCACGTGAGCCTTGGGTAGTAAATTATGCCGACAGTGAAGACCTTGCAAAAGTCAACCGTTCGGCAGACAAGACCTTCGACCTGCAGGAATCAACCTACTGGAGCACTGTCCCGGGCACACCTTTCCCCCACTCCATGGTGATAGATTTAGGTGCTGCTCATAAAATTAGCGGCATACAGTATCTCCCTCGCATGGAAAGCGATGTGCCGGGAGCTATAAAAGACTTCAAAGTATACGTAAAGGAAACACCGTTTAAATACTAATTCACAGAGATGATAATGGAATTTAGTAGATTATATTTAACCGGCTTAACGCTCGCATTCCTATCTGTGACCTCAATAGCCAAGACGGTCGATGTGACAGTGACAAATCCGTCAAGCAAAGACCGTGTGAATGAGATTGTAGAGATTAAAGCATCTGAACTAATCAATAAGGTCGGAAGCGCACATCTTTATGTCACCGACAGTGAGATGAAAGAGATTCCGTCGCAGATAACTTACGATTCATTACTCATATTCAGCGCATCAGTACCTGCCGGTGGTGAGACAAAGTATCAGATCCATTCATCGGAAGCACCTCATATCTATCTGCCAATTGTGACCGGCAAAACACGTCCCGAACGCCAAGACGATTTATCATGGGAAAATGACTTGGTAGGTTTCAGGGCATACGGTCCGGACACAAGGCATAGAGGCGAGAAAGCGTTTGGCTACGACATATTCTTCAAACATCCCACTCAGACTCCCGTGCTGGATATCCTCTACGAAATGCAGACCTCATCAGCAAATTGGGCTAAGGTTGACTCTTTGCGGAAAGTAGACCCTCGAAAAGCCAAAGCGTTTCAGGATTTAATCTCATACCACATAGACAGCGGTCTCGGAATGGACTGCTATGCCGTAGGACCGACTTTGGGAGATGGAACCACTGCATTGCTCGTAGCCGATTCCATATACTATCCTTGGACTTACGAGAATATAGAAATTTTAGACAATGGTCCCCTTCGATTCACAGCCCGACTCATTTTCCCAAAGGCAAGTGTGGACAAAGACAAATCAACGGTAGAGACACGTACCATCACTCTTGACGCAGGTTCACATCTCAATCGCTGCACAGTGACATACGAAGGGCTTTCAAAGCCACAAAAGATTGTGACAGGTTTCCCTTTAAGAGATGACTCGGAACCGATTTCCGATATTAAACATGGCATCATCGCATACGCCGATCCCACTCAAGGTCCCGACAACGGTAAAGCTCTTCTCGGTGTCATACTCCCTGAGGGGATAAAAGATTCCTTTAGGAAAGATAATCATATTTTAGGAATAGCAAAGGTCTCCACGGCAAAGCCATTCACATACTATTGGGGATTTGCTTGGGATAAGGCAGATATAACCTCTCTTAAAGACTGGCATGAATATCTGATAGATCTCGCTACCCGGCAACCTCTTTCTTGCCGAATATCGCCTTCCCTTTAAACGGAGGTATTCCCGTATCATCGCTGTCCTTTATCACATATTCCTCATAATAAGCAAGAAGGAGTGTGGTAAGGGGCAGTGCGATTATCATACCTATCAGTCCGAGAAGTGTCCCCCAAACGGAAAGCGACAGTAATATAATAGCAGGATTTAGTCCCATCGCCTTACCCATTATCTTAGGAGTAAGTATATAATCGCATATACACTGGCTCACCACATACACCAACGCGCACTTCCCTAAAAGTGACCAGAAGCCATCCATTCCACCCATTGAAGCAAGGAAGCACACTAATGCTACAGGTATAATAGTTATATACTGGAAATATGGTATCATATAAAGCAATCCGACAAGTATTCCCAGCACTATCGCCATCGGGATTCCCACTATTGAAAAACCTGTGCAGTAAAATACCGCAGCACACAGAGCTAAGATGGCTTGACCTCTGAAATAACGATTCATGCTCGACTTAATATCGTCACCTACACGATAAGCTATCGGACGATACTTAGGTGGAACCAACATCCGGAATCCCCTCATAAGTCTCTGATAATCTATCAGTATAAAGATAACATATATGAATGTCAGAAACCATTCAAGCGTATGAAACACAAAGTCAATAGCTTGTGAGATAAGAGATGTTCCCTTGTTAAGAAGAGTGCCTATATGCTGTCCGTCAAGCAATTCATCAATTTTATGCACGTTAAGGTGCCTGCTTATATAGTCATGCACCTCCTGCGGGAGCAACGGTATATAATCCTCACCGGAATAAGCTTTTATCATATCCTCCATCTGATGTATCTCATTAATTATTGATGGAATGAACAGATAAGCAAGCACCGTGAGAAAAAATGCCACCTCAAACAATGTTATCAATGTGGCTACAACTCTCCCTTTAAGATGCAGTAGCTTACGGGTAAATTCAACGAACGGCTCAAGGATATAAGCTATCAGACAAGCCAAACAAAATGGCAGAAGAACATTGCTAAGTATATTGACAAGCCACACCGCACCAACAATAAGGCTTATTGCGATGATGATACGCACTACGCGATCAAAAGTGAAAGGACGTGATGTTGATGACATGTTGGCGACGAATTATAGCTCCTTGTCAGAGCATAGTTGAAACTCGATATTTTATACACTATATTTAAATAATGTATTAGGGCTTAAAAAAGTTTTTACACCTATCGCTCATTTAACAGACCGATTCCGACTAAAAATCACAATTTTGACTGATAAGGGAAAGCACCCAAAACTTTTTTTGACTATTTTTGCAAATGAATGAAGGCTATACATCCTCTATAATAGCATCAGCCCACGATAAACCAATCCATTAAATAATTCTTCACATAATGAAACATCTACACCGCATTCTTTTGGCAGCACTCGCATTGTCGTTGTCTAACTATGCCACCGCATCACAAAAAGATGATGAAGGGATGGCTGGATACCTGATGACTTATTTCTCAGACTCAGACCATAGCCTACATTTTGCTGTCAGCGATGACGGATACACATTCACAGCGATCAATGACAATAAACCGGTGATAAGCGGAGACACCATAGCAGAGCAACACGGCATACGTGACCCGCATATCTACCGAGGTCCTGACGGTAAATTCTATCTTGTGCTGACCGACCTGCACATTTTCGGAAAAGAAGCCGGGCTGCGTGACACCCGCTGGGAACGTCCAGATGAATATGGGTGGGGTAATAACCGTGGGATAGCACTGATGCGTTCCGACGACCTCATCAATTGGACTCACAACGAAGTGCGAATCGACAAACTTTTCCCTGATGATTTTTCTGAAATCGGATGCGCATGGGCTCCTGAAACCATCTATGACCCCAAAGAGGATAAGATGATGGTATACTTTACCATACGCAAGCGTGGCGAAAAGCTTCCGGGAGGCAAGAATATCGACAAGAAAACACGTCTGTATTACTCATACGCCGATACCAACTTCACCACACTCATCACCAAGCCGGAACCGCTTTTCGCTTATCCCGATTCCAATATCCAAGTGCTCGACGCTGATATATGCCCGATGCCTGACGGAAGATTTTTCACCACATTTGTGGCTCAGGAAAATCCCGGCGGTATCAGAATGGCTGTGTCTGACAAAATCAATGCGAACCATCACATATTCCCTGGGCAGATCGACACGGAGAAAGGCAGTTGCGAGGCACCAAACACATGGAAACGCATTGGCGAGGACAAATGGGTGATAATGTACGACATCTTCAGCATCAACCCTCACAATTTCGGCTTTGTGGAGACATCCGATTTCGTCAACTTCAAACCACTCGGACGCTTCAATGAAGGGGTGATGAAAACCACCAATTTCACAAGCCCCAAACACGGCGCCGTAATCCAAATCACCGCCGACGAGAAAAAGCGTCTCGAAAACCATTGGAAAAACAGCAAATAATCACCCAAAATCATGAATAGACTATCTTCATTTCTGATATTAGTATTTATAGCCAATATCGTAACCGCACAAAAAATCCAGTGGTATTCAAGCACAGATAATGACTACTGGAAAGAATCAGAGTTGCGATTATCAAGAAAAGCATTAACCCATCCGACCATCACAGTTAATGGAGATGAAACAGGGACAATGTTCAAAAGTTGGGGCACGACATTTAATGAGCTCGACTGGGATGCGTTACTCATGCTTACCCGTGATGAGCAGGATGAGATAATGAGGAACCTTTTCTCACCCGATGGCGATCTGAAATTCACAAGGGGCAGGATAGGTATGAATTGTAACGATTATGGACGTTCATGGTGGAGTTGCGATGAAGTGCAGGGAGATCTTGAACTCCGTTATTTCAATATCGAACGTGATAAACGGTCAATCATCCCACTCATACGTGCGGCTCAGAAATATAACCCCGATTTAACATTTTGGGCATCTCCGTGGTCTCCTCCAAGCTGGATGAAAATTAATAATGATTATCCGGTAGTAAGCAGTAAACACAACACTGCAAATCCCCAAATAGATTATCTTCTTTTCGGATCTGTAGATGGTATAGATGAGGACGAAATGAAATTTCTCGGTGAACGTAAAGGTCAATTCCCCCGCAAACTCGCCACTCAAGATTATTTCATTCAGGATCCGCGTTATCTGCAAGCGTACGCAAACTATTTCTGCAAATTCATCGAAGCCTATAAGGAGCAAGGTGTCCCCATTGATATGGTAATATATCAGAATGAAGCTTACAGTTACACCCCATATCCCGGTTGCGCATGGACTGCCGAGGGAACTGTACGTTTTAACCGTGATTATCTTGCCCCTACACTGAAAAAGAAGCATCCGGATGTAAAACTTTACCTCGGAACGTTCAATACCAACCGACAGGACCATGTGGAGAAGATTTTATCAGATGAAGACCTGCGCAAGAGTATCGATGGAATTGCATTCCAATGGGAAGGTAGAGAGATACTCCCATATATACGTGAAAAATATCCTGACTATAACTACATCTGTTCGGAAAGTGAATGCGGCAACGGAAGTATGGACTGGAAAGCCGGTGAACATACATTCTTTCTCATCAGCGACAATCTCGGTAAGGGGGTTGACGAGTGGTATAATTGGAATTTTCTATTGCCAAAGGAGGGAATTAGCCCTTGGGGATGGAAACAGAATGCACTAATAGAGTTAGACCCTGTGGCTCGCACTTACCGCTATACACCGGAATATTATGCTGTCAAACATTTTTCCAATCTACTGAAGCCCGGTGCTGAAATCATAAGTTTTTCGCCTAAAGAAAAAGAGCAGATGCCGTTATTGATTGCCCGTAACCCAAACGGTGAGATATTGGTAATCGTATCCAACTTTAATGATGAGCCGAAACCAATAAGTGTGAAACTCAATAATCGATATCTCAACGCCACCCTGAAAGCCCATTCTTTTAATTCATTCGTGATTTCCAAATAAATGTGTATCTTTGCGCAGATATAATTATACCAACTTCTTTTGTCATCATGAAATACTTTGCAAGACTGGCATTACTCTCAGCATTAATCTCATTTTTAGGAGCAAATGCCGAAACAAAGAGCTTCACGGATTCAATCACTGTTTCAGGTCGTATTACCAACATACCTGAAAAAGGCTCCCGGACTATAATAATAAACGAATGTGACACCTACAAAAAAAATGAACGTAGAATCGTTGACATTGATTCTTCCGGATTTTTTTGTGAACGCATACCGTTTTCTTCCGCACATACCTTTACCATCAATTATCGTCCGATTTACATAAATGCATTCGCTGAGCCTGGCGACTCTATTCATGTGGATGTCGATGCCTCAGCATCGCCCATCGAATACCGCCTCTCAGGCGATCATGCCTCCTTTAACGAGCAATACTCCCATGCCTTTGAAAATTTGGCACCCGTATATTCTAACGTAAAATTGCTTCCGGACACTGCCGCTCTGGATGACTATATGCGTACTTTTAAGAAGGAGGCTGCAAAGACACAGGCTATCGTGGACGAATATGTCAAGCAACATTCCATCTCCGATGAAGTAGCGGCATTTCTCCGTATTGACAATATTTATATAATCGCTAATCAGGCGCTGGAATTCACTGGCAAAAATAAAGACGAACAATTAAGATTCTTCACCGATCCCATTTTCGATCTCTTTAACGAGGAAAATGCAAAAGTGATGATGTTTCCATATCATCTGAAGGGTTTATGCTTCCAGTTTCCTGAATATGTCGAGACTGTTCCTAAAAGCCATATCCGTGACCTGATGTATGCGGCTATCGGCAAGGAAGGTCAACCCCCACGCGAAAATTTCTCAGATCCGGCTTACTATGACCGCATTTACAGCACAGACAATAAGAAAATCAATATCGGAGCAATAAAACCGGGCGAGATCATAGTAATGGAAGGCGATTCCATCACCAAGCTTATAAATCAATATCCGCTGGAATGGATTTCTAAGCAATATGGTAACCGACCCGTATATCTTGACATCAGTGCTACATGGTGTGGTTCTTGTCTGAATGCTCTTGCTACGAGCGAAAGCGTCCGTGACCACTTCAAAAATTCTGATATTCTCTTTGTTATCCTATGGTTGAAATCTAACATCAAATCATGGGAGAAAATCGCACCAACCATCCATAATGCGATTCATATATTCATCCCCGATGATGATATGTCTAATCATCTCATTGGTGTCTTTAAAATCCACAGCTTTCCATCTTACTTTTTCCTGAACCCTGATGGAAGTGTCCTTCATGACGAAGTGCCTCGATTCAACCACTCAGATCTCCCCGAATTTCTCAAATCCAAACTCAACTTATAGAAAATAAAATCAGAGGGTGTTGCAGAACTCCCTTTGTTAAAGCTTTTGAGAATTGAATATTTTGAA
>ERZ777011.1059-NODE-1059-length-33467-cov-53.637226_pt1 | contig 33467 bp, 29 predicted proteins | sample MGYA00374964_ERZ777011 | MGnify/ENA primary metagenome ERZ777011 (study PRJEB29310, sample SAMD00008975) | mouse gut metagenome | study: EMG produced TPA metagenomics assembly of the Metagenome analysis of fecal microbiota from mouse which was promoted...
TGCTGCTAAATCGGCTCCCGAATATTAACATTCATTATTAAACACCCTCTTATAACTATAACCAAAAGGACGGACTGATGAATCTCAAAAGTCCGTCCCTTTATTTTATATTTCAATATGTCACTCTACCATCACATATATCTTGACAGTTTAGCAAGTGCTTGCTGGTATTCATACACCGTATCAAGATAATCATTATATGCCGTACGGAAATAGGTGACCTCCTGAAGGTAGGTCAATAACGATATCTGACCGCCGTCAAAAGCTTTTTTCAACAACTGCAAATTGGCATCACTGTTAATGACAGGTTCATATTCATTTATAAAATCATGTATCGCCTGAGCTTGCTTGTAAACGCCATTCATTTCAGCAACTCTTTGGGTCAGGATAATTTCAGCTTCGAAATTCAAAGCCTCGGTTTGTAAATTTGCTGCCCTGACCTTGCTCTTCCCGGTCAAAAACGGCAAAGTGATACCAAATGAAAAACCGTTAAAATTCTCGCCCATCTCGTTCTCGTGGACGTAACCGATGGAGAATCCGGGTATACGGCTCATTTTTTCGACCTTGACCAGAGATTTGTTAGCTTCAATCGAAGCCATAGCTGCGGCATATTGCGGATCTTTTTCTTTTATAGACTCAGGAGTAGGTGCCAACTGAGACAGGGAGTAATCGGGATAACTATCCCCTATAGCATCCAATAAAGGGGTCACAGGCTCTCCGCCGTTGAGCGATTCCAAAGATGATACTGCCACCGCAAATTGCCCTTCGAGTGATTTAAGCTCTCTGTTTATCTGGATTTTCTCAATCACAACTTTATTATAGTCCAGACGAGTCTCTTCCCCACGCTCCGCGGCAATGCGATATGATTCCATCAATTTACCCATACTTTCCGACAAGCCTTTTGTGACATTCATCTTCTGGCGGGTATATATCAAATCAATAAGAGCCAATCTCACTTCCATGCGCACATCGAGCACTGAGGATTCACGCAAATAATGCATGGCATATTCCGACTTGCTTATAGCTTCTTTTCTTGCCTTATAAACGCCGGGCCAGTCAAATGATTGCGTCACTGACAATCCCCATTTATTGCCTACATTCTTTGCGCCCCACACACGTTCAAACTCAACTTCAGGTGCCTCCAACTGATTCTCACCCTTCATTTCCTCAATCTTAGCATAATCAGAGGCTACGTTATATTTGGTGGTGAGATTATTGGTGACAATAGTGTTCAGCACGTCGCTGAAATTGTCTGCACCAATCGTAAACGGGCATAAAAGTAATAATAACGGTATATATATACGTCTCATCAGTCAGTTATTATCGTATTGTTATCTTTTTCTGATTTTGATTTATTTTTACGTTCTGTAAGGTAATAAGCCAACGGCACAATAAATATATTGAGTACAGTTGAAGTAAGCAGACCGCCAAGAATCACAAGCGCCAAAGGTGACTGTATCTCATTGCCGGGTTTGTCTCCATTTATCGCAAGCGGTATCAAGGCAAGGGCCGAGCTTAAAGCCGTCATAAGGATCGGATTAAGACGGTCGGTTGAGCCATGCATTATCCTATCCATCAAACCTTCGCCTTCCTCATGCAATTGATCGTAACGTGACATCAGCAACATACCGTTGCGGGTAGTAATGCCGAGCAGCGATATAAAGCCTATAATAGCCGGGATATTAAGCTCGCCGGAAGTAATGCGAAGCATAAATATACCACCTATTATCGCAAGAGGCATGTTGAGGAGTATTATGAGAGCCTGAGTTGTGTTATGGAACTGGGCATACAGAAGGAGATAAATGATCACAAGCGCAATCAGCGACACTAACGCAAGTGTCTGCGATGCTTTAGCTTCATTTTCAAACTGACCTCCATAATTTATATAGTATCCCTCGGGAAGTGAGATATGCTCATTCACCTCTTTCTGAATATCATTGACCACACTTCTAAGGTCTCTGTCAGCCACATTAGCCGATACGACGATTCTGCGGCTCACATTCTCACGGTTAATAGTGTTTGGTCCGGTGGTAGAAGTAATATCAGCTACCGCACTCAGTGGCACCTGCCCTTTCTGAGTGTCAATCATCATGTTGGATATATCCTCTATAGAGCTGCGGCTCCCTGCGTCCATGCGGAGAGTGAGATCATACGGTATTCCGTTTTCGTATACCTGTGAAACCTTTTCACCACCAAGAGCCGCATTTATATAGTCGGCAAACTCACCCATCGGTATGCCGTAATATGCGAGCATACCTCGCTTCGGGCGTATATCAAGTTGTGGACGCTGCACTTGCTGCTCTATGTTTACATCCACCACTCCGTCAACCGACGAAACTGTTGACTTTATCTTATTGCCGATATTATACAAGCGTGTGAGGTCGTCACCAAAGAGCTTAATTGCAATCTGAGCTTCCGTGCCTGAAAGCATGGCATCAATTCTATGTGAAATAGGCTGACCAATCTCAATATTGGCTCCGGGCAAATGCGACAGCTCGTGGCGAAGATCGGCAAGCAATTCCTTACGGTCACGCCCCTTGTCAAGTTTATACGGAGCTTCAATTTCCGAAACATTCACGCCAAGTGAATGTTCGTCAAGTTCAGCACGTCCAGTTTTTCTTGCCACAGTGGATATTTCAGGCATGGAGAGAATTATTTTCTCAGCTTCCCTACCAAGACGGTCACTCTCCTCCAACGATATACCGGGAAGAGTGCTTACATTAATGGTGAGGGAGCCTTCGTTGAATGAAGGGAGAAAACCGCGTCCCAAAGTGAAAAATACACCTATAGCAGCGATGAACAATAAACCGGTACCTATAAATATAGGTCGTATGTGTGAAAACGAATGTTTCAACGCGCCGGTATAGGCTATTCGTAACTTACGGGCTACCCACGACTCACGGTCAAGGCTTTTTGCCACTTTGTCTCCACCCAGAAGATAGCTGCAAAGAACCGGCGTGACGGTCAACGCCACAATGGTAGATGCTATAAGTGCCACAATGAACGATATACCGAGTGGCTTAAGCATCTTACCCTCTATACCGTCAAGGAAGAAGAGCGGAAGGAAGCTCGCCATTATTATAAGCGATGAGTTGAATATCGGGAGACGTACCTCCTTCGAAGCATTGTAAACTACCTTCAATATCGGCTCCTTCTTTCTCAGATTCTCACGCAATCGTTTATATACATTCTCCACATCGACAATTGCATCATCCACCAATGAACCGATGGCTATAGCGATACCGCCAAGACTCATGGTGTTAATGGTCAAACCAAGGAAATGCAACACAAGGACGGTCACTATTATAGACAAAGGCAATGCCACTAAGGAGATCAGAGTGGTCCTGACATTCATCAGGAAGAAAAACAGGATTACAATCACAAAGATAGCTCCGATAAACAGCGACTCTTGCAGATTACCGATAGAATTGGCAATAAAGTCCGACTGGCGGAATATATCGGTCGAGACCTTAACATCAGCCGGAAGCGTGGCTTTCAGCTGCTCAAGCTGTTCGTCTATCTTGTCGGTAAGTTCAATCGTCCCGACCGCAGGTTGTTTAGTCACAGTGAGAAGCACGGCAGGCTTGGTGTTGAGAGATGCCACACCTAATTTCGGCTGTTGCGACCCTGTAGCTATTTCAGCCACATCCACAAGGCGCACTATGCCATTCTCATCGCTCTTGACCACGACGTCTCCCAATGCGTCCAAATCGTTAGTGGATATGTCACCTTTTATAAGATATTCATTCCCATATTCATAAAGGACACCACCAGAGGCATTGTTATTCATGTTGGCAACTGCCTCCCTAATTTCAGTCAGGGAGACACCATGCTTCTGCATAGCTCCGGGAAGCAGCCTTATCTGATATTCCTTAGCATCACCACCTATCACTGACACCTGTGAGATACCGGAAAGAGACAGGAGCCGAGGTCTTATCTGCCAGTCAGCAATGGTACGTAATTGTTCCTGCGAGGTTATCGAATCTGAGGTAAGCCCTATAATCAGCACCTCGCCCAATATTGATGACTGAGGTCCGAGCGTTGGTTTACCAACACCGGGTGGGAAATTGCCCTCAGCCTCTGACAATTTTTCAGTCACAATCTGACGGGCACGGTAAACATCAGTACCCCAGTCAAACTCAACCCATACTACAGAAAAACCCGTAGCGGATGAAGAACGCACACGTCTGACACCCGAAGCACCGTTTACAGCAGTTTCAACCGGATATGTAACCACTTTTTCAATCTCTTCCGGTGCCATTCCCGGAGCTTCAGTCATGACAACTACCGTTGGGGCATTAAGGTCGGGGAAAATATCGACCTCCGTGCGCAAAAGTACAAACATGCCATAGAGCAACAACAAACCTGACAGCACAATGACTGCCATGCGGTTGTTAAGCGAGAGCTTTATTATCTTATTAAGCATAGTCCTCTGATGTCATTAGTTTGATTAATGAGAATGTGAATGGCCTTCGGGCACCACAGTGGATGTCTCAGCAAGTTTTACAAAAGTCACACCTTTCACAACGACCGAATCACCGGCTTCAACCCCCGAAAGGATCTCTACCCTCTTACCGTCATTTCTGCCTATCTTAACAGGTGATTTCTCATAACCATGTTCATCTTCCTTTATATATACAAAGGTCTCACCCATCTGTTCTGAAAGAGCAGACACAGGCACGGTGATGGCTTCAGCTTTAGAACTGCCTATAAGATAAACGTCGGCTGCAGTTCCGGGAGCAATATCTCCGCTATTGTCAAAAGAGAAATACACAGGTATATACCCTTGCATGTCATTACCGCCAGACACTGAAGAGGAAAGCAACTTTCCGCCATGGTCTTTAAGCGCTATCACCTTATCGGATTGCGCCGTGGTGATATTAGCGGTCTCTATCAAAGGCAGGAATGAGATATATTTCTGAGGGAGCAGAGCCTTTAGAGTCATGCGAGTGCTTCGGGCAACAGTTGCAATAGGCTGTCCGGCTTCAACGTATGTGCCGTCCGACACCATCATGTTGCTAATCACTCCATTTATCGGAGATGAGGCAGCCCCACCAGCGGCAGGAGTACTGTAAGCGGCTTTTGCAGACTCGTAAGCTTGCAAAGCGTCATTATAATCCTTTTTGGTTACAATTCCATCAGCGAGCAATGGTGTTATACGGTCAAGCTCACGCTTGGCGGCTTCAAGATTTACCCTCGCAGCCTCATTTTGGTCACCACCGCTAATACCTTTTGCAGAAATAGATGCTATACGTTCACCCGCTTTCACACTTTTACCTTGAGTCACACCGGCTGACAGTCGGACAATACCGGAGGTCGGAGCTGAAACAACCGCTTGATCAGACGACACCGGCAGAACTTCACCTATAACCTTAACCACTTCACTGAACTGTGTCGGAGCTACACCTTCGACTTCTATGCCAAAACGCTTTGCATCCTTAGGGTTAACCACTATCTCATCTTCATGGTGTCCATGGTCATCAGCCTCCTTGCTCACCTCACTGTGAGGATTAGAGCCACAACCCACTAATGTAACAGACAGAATCGCTGTAAATATCTTTATCTTCATCAAATAACAATATTTAAAATTGCATGGCATTAGCCTATTTATATTTTATGACGCAAAATTACTCAACAAAACGTGCATATCAAAATCTTTTTAGAGTATCAGTTGGTTATTTCGCCCCTTTTTTCCTAACTTTGTGGCTAATTTTGTAACGATGGATAAAGAGATATCACTGGAAGGCTTGAAATTCCATTACACAGATTCAGAAACCGGCGATAAGGTCATAATCCTGATGCACGGCTGGGGTTGCAACCACACAACCCTCGCTTCTATCGAGCGAGTTGCATTGTCATGCAGATATAGGGTGATAAATGTCGATTTTCCGGGATTTGGCGACTCTCAGGAACCTGATGAAGTCTGGGGCGTCGAAATGTATACCCGACAAATCGAAGCTCTTGTAAAAAATTTAGGCATTTCTTCTCCTACCCTTTTGGGACATTCCTTCGGAGGTAGAGTAGGCATACTCTACGCCTCACGCAACCCGATTGAAAAAATGATCCTCGTTGACGCAGCAGGCATCAAACCCACCAGAACCCTTCGCTATTATTGGAAAGTATACACATTCAAGCTTATGAAACGGCTCATGTATATGATCTACGGCAAGGAGGATGCCGAGCGACGGCTTGACTCTAAACGAGCCAAAGCCGGGTCCAGCGATTACGCCAATGCATCCCCAATGATGCGCCGCATACTTTCAAAAGTGGTGAATGAGGACCTTTCAGACCGACTTTCGCTCATAAAAGCTCCAACCCTTTTAATATGGGGTGAGAATGATACAGCCACACCGCTTAAAGACGCCAAAAAGATGGAGCAGTTAATCCCGGATGCCGGGTTGGTCTCTTTCCCGGGTTGCGGACACTATAGTTTTTTGGATAATCCGGGGCAATTCGCAGCCGTATTGCGCAGCTTTCTCGGGAAATAATTATTGATAACAATTTCATATAAATAAAAAATGTTGGCAGTCACCATAATAGCCATAGTATTAGCATCAATAAATGTCGTGCTTGAATTTAAGCGAGACCTTATGATGCTCCAGCAAAATTCTTATCGCAACGAACGTTATAACCGCTGGCTTTCGACCTCACATGACACCACATCAACCATGCGTCTTGTATCGGGCGCGGTAGTACTTGCGGCTCTTTCCACCCTATCAGTGCCTATCGTTTCAACAAACCTGATAAGTCTTGTATGTATTGTAAATATATTCATACTTGCCGGAAAGAAATATAAGAAGCCTTTAGTAATGACACGCAGAGCATGGCGAATACTCTCGGTCATGCTACTACTTGCGGCAATAGTACTTGCGATTGTAATAGCCTTTTGTGTTACCAAAGGGTATTCATTGGATTTCGCAGCTATATATCTTCTCCTCATCTACTGTTTTTCACATTTGTTCCTGCTCGCTGCCAATTACATCCTGAAACCGGTAGAGAAACACATCAACGGAAAATATTACAAGGACGCTCAGCGTATACTTGAGTCAATGCCTGACTTGAAAATAATAGGTGTCACCGGCAGCTATGGCAAGACAAGCACCAAGCATTATCTTAATCGAATCCTCCAAGAGAAATTCGACGTGATGATGACTCCGGGCAGTTTCAACACCACAATGGGTGTGATACGCACCGTGAGAGAATATCTCAAGCCATATAATGAGGTGTTCATCGTGGAGATGGGAGCAAAACAACCCGGCGACATTAAAGAGATATGTGACCTCGTGCATCCTGAAATAGGTATTGTCACCGCAGTGGGCGAGCAGCACCTCGAATCATTCAAGACAATTGAAAATGTGCAGCGCACAAAATTTGAGCTTATCGACTCATTGCCGGCTGACGGCTTAGCGGTGGTCAATGATGATTTCCCATTTGTGGCTAACCGCCCCGTCAATAATGTGGAATGTATCCGTTACGCTGTAACCGCTACAAATACGGCTGAATATATCGCTGAGGATATAACCTACACTCCTACAGGTACAACATTCAGATTGGTAAGCCCTGACGGTTGTAAAACTGAATTCAAAACCAAACTTGTGGGCGAATGTAATGTGTCAAATCTACTTGCTGCCATTATCGTGGCATTGCGTTTGGATGTGCCTGTGAATAAGATTCAATACGCTGTAAGCCAAATCGAGCAGGTGGAACATCGCCTTAACATGAAACGCACCGCAGGAGGTGTGACCATTATAGATGATGCATTCAATTCAAATCCTACCGGTTCTAAAATGGCTTTAGATGTGCTTGCAATGATGACACAAGGGAAGCGCATTGTGGTGACACCGGGAATGATTGAACTCGGCGATCGCCAAGCTGAACTCAATGAGGCTTTCGGGGCTAAGATTGCAAATTGCGCCGATGAAGCTATCATCGTAGGTGAATATAACCGTGAAGCAATTGTGACAGGGATTGAAAATGTAAGCCCACGCACAGCAAAAATCCACAAGGTAAACAGTTTTGCTGAAGCACAGTCACTATTAGCCACTATGCTTCGTCCGGGCGACACTATCTTATATGAAAATGACCTGCCGGACACGTTCAAGTGACAATGGACAATTGACAATGGACAGTTGACAATTCATTTCAGTTCAATTCGATTCTATTCTATTCGATTTTGTTCAATTCGATTTAATTGAATCTTTCTAAATGAATTTTTAGAGTGTGATCAGATTTGTTTATAATCATAATTAACCATATATAATGAAAACCAATATTGGAGTATTCTTCGGAGGTCGTTCCACCGAGCATGAAATTTCAGTAATCTCAGCCTCACAGGCAATGCATGCTATTAATCGTGAGAAATATGATGTTACTCCCATATATATTTCCAAACAAGGGAAATATTACACTGGCGATGCTCTTTTCGAAATCGCTAACTATCGTGATATCCCATCCCTTCTTGCCAAATGTACCGAAGTTTATATGAAGCCTGTTTATGGCGATTATAACCTTTACCGTTCTAAACCCGCAGGAATGTTTGGCAACAAAGGTCCGCTCACCACACTCGACGTGGTGATTCCGGTACTTCACGGATCAAATGTGGAGGATGGTATTTTTGAAGGCGTGCTTGAAACTATAGGTATACCTTACGCAGGATGCGACACTCTTGCGAGCGCAAACGGCATGGATAAAATAACCATGAAAATGATCCTTGCTTCGTCTGACATTCCTGTGATCAATTATGTGTGGTTTACGGATAAACAATGGTTCGCACAGCGTGATCAGCTCATTGAAAAAATAGAAACCAAAATCGGTTATCCAGTCATAGTAAAGCCCGCAAATCTCGGTTCAAGCGTAGGTATCGGTAGAGCTGCAAACCGAGAACAGCTTATTGAAAAAATTGAAATCGCTGAAAAATACTCAGCACGTATCATAGTGGAGCACATGGTTGACAACCTTAAGGAAATCAACTGCTCCGTGCTCGGAGATTGCGATGAATATGAATCTTCAGTACTCGAAGAGCCTATAAAGAGTGCGGAAATCCTCTCGTATGAGGATAAGTACATGGGCGGAACCAAGGGAGCTAAAGGTATGCAGGCTTCACAGAAACGCATACCTGCTGATTTGCCCAAGGATATGACTGACAGAATACGTTTCCTCGCCGGTGAGACATTCCGTGTGCTCAGCTGTCATGGCGTTAGCCGTATCGATTTCATAGTTGATGATGACACCAAAGAAATATTTGTCAACGAGATCAACACAATACCCGGTTCTCTCTCATTCTATCTCTGGGAAGCAACCGGTCTGCCCTTTGACAAACTCATGGACCGCCTCGTTCATCTTGCGCTAAAACGCAAACGCGAACAGGGTCAGAAAACCGTAAGTTACGACCAGAATATATTCTCACTCTCAGGCGGCGCAAAAGGCGGTCTTAAAGGTGGTAAATTCAAAAAATAATCCGCAATGGGAGAGGTGGAATACTGGGTATTGGCAGCTATAGCCTTCGGGGTGATTTCAGCCGGGTTTTACACTTGGCTGTCATCAGGCAGAAGCAACCGTTTGTGGCTTTTCATACGTAGTGCCATCACCTACACAGTCATTGCGTTTGCCATAATATGGATAATATTCAAGATTGCAAATCTATAGCCATCAGTCATGATGGTATGGCTCACCCCGAAGTATCGTCATAGCCCTATATATTTGCTCCACGAAGAACAGACGCACCATCTCATGAGTGAATGTCATCCTTGACAGAGAAATTTTTTCATTTGCCCTGTCATACATCTCCTGAGAGAATCCGTATGGTCCACCGATAACAAACACAAGCCTCTTGATACCCTGCACCATCTTGCGGTCAATCTGAGAAGCAAATTCACGGGAAGTGTACTCTTTCCCCCGCTCATCAAGAAGCACCACCACATCGCCCGATTGCAACGCAGCTATCATAGCCTGACCCTCACGCACCTTCTGCGTCTCCTCTGTCAGCCCCTTTGTCGATTTCAAGTCGGGAATTATACTCAACTCCATCGGCACATAATGGTTGATACGTTTTATAAAACCCTCTATACCTTTAATCAGATAATCGGTAGAGGTTTTACCCACAGCGAGCAGAACGATTTTCATCTGTTTATAATTTTATTTTATATAATTCGACTTAAAATATGGAAACTACAGATCAGCTAATTGACGACCTTTTGACACTTGCCTTTGCCGAAGACGTTGGTGACGGCGACCATACCACTCTTAGTACCATTCCGGCAGACGAGCAAGGCAAACAACGCCTTATAGTCAAGGAAGAAGGTATATTGGCAGGTGTGGATATCGCCCGCAAGGTGTTCGAGAAATTCGACCCGTCTCTGAAGATGACCGTTTTTATAAAAGACGGCGCGCATGTCAAACCCGGTGATATAGCTTTCGAAGTGGAAGGGAGTGTGCGTTCACTCCTGCAGACCGAACGAGTAATGCTTAACATAATGCAACGCATGAGCGGCATAGCTACTCAGACAGCAAAATACCAAGCTCGTCTCGAAGGGCTCAAAACCAAGGTTCTCGATACTCGCAAGACCACTCCCGGTATGCGTATGCTTGAGAAAGAAGCCGTAAGAATCGGTGGTGGCTGTAATCACCGCATCGGATTGTTTGATATGATACTTATCAAAGACAATCACATTGATTTTGCCGGCGGTATCACTCAGGCTGTAAATGCAGCGAAGAAGTATCTTGCCGAAAACGGTAAAGACCTTAAAATCGAAGTGGAAGTACGCAACACCGATGAGATAAACGAAGCACTCAAAGCCGGAATCGACCGTATTATGCTCGACAATTTCACTCCTGAACGCACGCGTGAAGCAGTTAAACTGATCAACGGTCAGGTAGAAGTCGAATCATCAGGCGGCATCACACTGGACACACTCCGTGACTATGGCGAATGTGGCGTAGATTTTATCTCAGTCGGCGCACTTACCCACTCAGTCAAAGGACTCGACATGAGCTTCAAAGCAGTTAACGATTGATAAGTTGACTTGACAACTCTATTTTCAATATTATAGTTGATTATAGTCATCAGACAAACTTACATCGTCAAACATTCATTTCTCAAAACATATTCCTGACTGACACCCGTCATCGGGAATTTTTTATGGTCGCAATTCTCAATTATAGACCTCAACTGACAAATCTTTGCAGAGCAAAGCGACAAAGCCGATAAGTCAATTCTTTGCAGAACAAAGCGGCAAAGCCGATGAGTCCATTGTCAATTGTCAACTGTCAATTGTCAATTGCTAATTCTCCATTGTCAATTGTCAATTGCAAAAAGCTGTCAATAATATAATGGGGCGACTTCGTTTGAAGTTTCTCCCGAGAATTAGTGGTAGCCAAAGCAATCACGGTAGAACCTGAACGCATACCCGCTTCAACACCCTGCATTGAATCTTCAAACACATAGCAGTCTTCAGGTGCGACACCGATTTTGCTTGCGCCAAGCAGATAACCTTCCGGATCCGGCTTACTGTTTTTTACCATCGAACCGGTTATCACCTCATTTATATAATCCTGAAATTCAGGATGGCGTCTAAAAAGGAAATTCATCTTAGTATCATCGCTGCTTGTGACTATCGCTGAAGGTATCCCGTTTTCTTTCAGAGCGATTAGAAACTCCATTACGCCGGGAAAGACAGGATACATCATTTCTTCCTCAAATTTATGTAATGCGGCGACAATCCCGTGACGGTCTGCTTCATTAAAACCGGTAAGGATCTCACCGAGTGTGGTTCCCTTAATATCATCAGCAAAAGTATCGCCTCCGACATTAAATTTTCGGCCTGTGGCACCCCAGAATTTGGAATACTCGCCTTCGCTATCCACAAGCACGCCATCCAAATCAAAAAGAACCCCTATTTTCTTTATTTTATTCATCTTTTAGTTAATTATCAGTTATTTGCCATTTATCACAGTGCAAAGATAATACTTTTTCAGGTAAAAATAGTGCGATAATGTCAATTTGACAATAAAACGGAAATATAGGACATGACATTTCTATTTGGTGTTACCAAGGATTTATTGTAACTTTGTAGCGGAATATTGCCCTCTGAAACAGGCGGTAATTTTCCAATCATGTAACGTATAAACTTCCAATCACCGATATTTATCACTTATGGTCGTATTTTTTAAGAAAGGTGCCAACCTTATCTATGCAGTGGAGACTACCCACAAGTTCTCTGACCTGGAAAAAGAAAAACTAACTTGGTTATTTTCAGGAGCAACACCTCTGTCGTCAACAAGTGTGAAAGGTCGATTCATCGGTCCCCGAAAGGAGATGATCACCCCTTGGAGCACTAACGCAGTGGAAATCACTCAAAACATGGGTATCGAGGGTATTACCCGAATTGAGGAATTCCACAAAATCACCACTGACGAACCGGTGTTCGACAAGATGCTCTCCCGTCTTTACGACGGTCTGAACTCACGAGTGTTCACCACCAGCAACACCGCAGCTCCAATCGAGCATATTGCTGACATAACAGAGTATAACAGCCGTGAAGGTCTCGCCCTCAGCAAAGAGGAAGAGGATTATCTCCGTCAGTTGAGCGAACGCCTCGGACGTCCTTTAACCGACAGTGAAGTGTTTGGTTTCTCTCAGGTTAACAGCGAGCACTGCCGCCATAAGATATTTAATGGTTCATTTGTGATTGACGGCGAAGAAAAACCGCTATCACTTTTCAAATTAATAAAGAAGACATCTCAGGAAAACCCCAACAAGCTCGTGTCGGCATATAAAGACAATGTGGCTTTTGTTGAAGGTCCAACTGTAGCACAGTTCTACCCCACCCACCCCGAACGTTCCGACTATTTCGAAGTGCGTGACCTCCCCACAGTACTCTCACTCAAAGCTGAGACTCACAACTTCCCCACCACAGTCGAGCCGTTCAACGGCGCAGCCACCGGTAGCGGCGGTGAAATCCGTGACCGTCTCGGCGGAGGCCGTGCATCTCTACCGTTGGCAGGTACAGCCGTATATATGACATCATATCCCCGTCTCGGCAACTATCCGTGGGAACTTATGATGAACCCTCGTGCTTGGTTGTATCAGACACCTGCCGAAATTCTCATCAAGGCGTCAAACGGTGCGTCAGACTTCGGTAACAAGTTCGGACAGCCGCTTATCTGCGGTTCACTCCTTACCTTCGAACATGACGAGAATGGCAAGATGTACGCATACGACAAGGTTATCATGCTTGCCGGAGGCGTGGGTTATGCCGCATCAAAGGATGCCATCAAGGGTGTTCCAGAAGCAGGTGAAGCCGTAGTAGTGATGGGTGGTGATAACTACCGCATCGGTATGGGCGGTGGCGCTGTATCCTCAGTGGAGACAGGTCAATACGCATCAGGTATCGAGCTTAACGCTGTTCAGCGTGCCAATCCCGAAATGCAAAAGCGTGTGTCAAACGTAATCCGTGCGCTCGCTGAGAATGACAACAATCCTATAGTTTCAATCCACGACCATGGTGCCGGCGGCCACCTCAACGCTCTTTCCGAGCTTGTTGAAGAGACAGGCGGTAAGATTGAAATCGATGCGCTCCCCATCGGCGACCATACCCTATCGTCAAAGGAAATCATCGGTAATGAAAGTCAGGAACGCATGGGAATGGTGCTCAAGAAAGAGGACATTGAATATGTCAAGACCATCGCCGACCGTGAACGCGCTCCAATGTATGTTGTAGGTGAAACCACAGGCGACCATCGCTTTGTATTTGAGCAGAAAGATGGCGTGAAGCCAATCGATCTTGCCATGAGCGACATGTTCGGATCATCACCCAAGACAACACTTACCGACAACACTGTTGAGACTAAATATAAAGATGTAGAGTACAGCGAAGACAACATCGAGCAATATGTGGCACAGACATTGAGTCTTGAGGCCGTGGCTTGTAAGGACTGGCTCACCAACAAGGTTGACCGCTCTATCACAGGTAAGATTGCCCGTCAGCAGTGTCAGGGAGAAATACAGCTCCCGCTTAGCGACTGCGGTGTCGTAGCTCTCGACTATAGCGGAACCAAGGGTATCGCTACCTCTATCGGTCACGCTCCGCAAGTTGCTCTTATAGATTCTGCCAAAGGCTCTGTGATGGCGATAGCCGAAGCCTTGACAAATATCGTAGGCACTCCCCTTACCGACGGTATAAAAGGTTTGTCGCTTAGCGCCAACTGGATGTGGCCCTGCAAGAATCCCGGTGAAGACGCTGCTCTCTACCGTGCTGTGGAAGCTTGTAGTGATTTCGCTTGCAAGATAGGCGTGAACATACCTACCGGCAAGGACTCTCTCTCCATGACTCAAAAATATGGCGAGGATAAGGTATTTGCTCCCGGCACAGTTATCATCTCCGCAGCCGGAGAAGTGAGTGACGTTAAGAAGACACTTTCACCTGTGATACGCCGCAAGGGTTCAATGCTATATTACATTGACTTCTCGGCTGACTCTCTTAAACTTGGAGGATCAGCATTCGCACAAAGCCTTGGCAAACTCGGCGCTGAATCACCCACAGTCACCGACACTGAAAAGTTTGTGACAACCTTCCAGACTGTTCAGGAGCTTGTGAAGAAAAACATGCTGCTCGCCGCTCACGACGTTGCTGCCGGCGGACTTGTGACCACTCTTCTGGAAATGACATTCGCAAACACAGACGGTGGTATCGAACTAGACACAACCGGATTTGCCGACCTTGGCGAAACAGACCTCATCAAGATACTTTTCGCAGAAAATCCCGCACTTGTGGCTCAGGTTGAAGCTTCAAAAATAGCTAAGGTTGACGAAATTCTGACCAAAGCAGGAGTACGTTTCTGCCACATAGGTGTGCCTACCGATGAACGCACACTAATAGTAAACCATGCCGGAACTCAACGTTTGCTCGGCATAGATTATCTGCGTGACGTATGGTTCCACACAAGCTACCTCATGGATGCTCTTCAGAGCGGTGAGACTTGTGCCCGCTCTCGTTATGAGAATTACAAGAAACAACCTATACGTTATCGTCTCCCAGCCGGTTTTGATGGCAAACTCGCTTCACGTGGCATCACCCTGCGCCGTGACGGACATGGCGACCGTGTGAAAGCAGCCATAATTCGTGAAAAAGGTGTGAACGGCGACCGTGAAATGGCTTATTCACTCTACCTCGCCGGATTCGACGTGAAAGATGTCCACATGACTGACCTTATGAGCGGCCGCGAGAACCTTGAGGATGTCAACATGATAGTATTCTGCGGCGGTTTCTCAAATAGCGACGTGCTCGGCTCTGCCAAAGGTTGGGCTTCAGGCTTCCTTTGGAATGAAAATGCCAAGAACGCTCTTAAGAACTTCTACGCTCGCAAAGACACCCTCTCGCTCGGTATCTGCAATGGTTGCCAGCTCATGATAGAGTTGAACCTCATCAATCCCGAGCATCCTAAAAAGACACAGATGCTCCACAACGACAGCCATAAGTTCGAGTCTCAGTTCCTCGGCGTAAGCATCCCGCAGAACAACTCTGTAATGCTCGGATCACTTTCTGGAAGCAAGCTCGGAATTTGGGTTGCACACGGTGAGGGCAAATTCCACCTCCCGATGCCAATGGAGAGCTACAACGTGGTAGCAAAATACAACTACAACGGCTATCCAGGCAATCCGAACGGCTCACGCTGCTCAGTGGCAGGTATCTGCTCTGCTGACGAACGCCATCTTGCCATGATGCCACACCTTGAAAGGGCAATCTTCCCATGGCAATGCGGTTTCTATCCCGGCACACGCCATTCCGACCAAATCACCCCATGGATCGACGCATTTATCAATGCTCGCAAATGGGTGGAAGAACATACAAAGTAAACAATCTCAAGTAATAATTGTGGAAGAGGGTTAACAACCTCTTTCACAATTATTCACATAAGGGGTTTCCTTTTTTTCTTAAAAAGTTGTAAATTTGTCGGGTCACATTATATGTGCATGACATACCACGACTAACTAAAAAATATAATATAACCAATCTATAACAGTATGAGTCTTAACATCATTGTGCTCGCCAAGCAGGTGCCTGACACCCGTAATGTGGGCAAAGATGCAATGAAAGAAGATGGCACTATAAACCGTGCGGCTCTCCCTGCCATCTTTAATCCCGAGGATCTCAACGCTCTTGAGCAAGCCCTTCGCCTGAAAGATGCCAATCCCGGGTCTACAATCACGTTGCTAACTATGGGTCTTCCCCGTGCCTCTGAAATCATCCGTGAAGCTATCTACCGTGGTGCCGACAATGGCATAGTGCTCACCGACCGTGTTCTTGGCGGCGCTGACACTCTCGCCACCTCCTATTCACTCGCACAGGCAGTGAAAAAATTTGGCAAATACGACATTATCCTCGGTGGCCGTCAAGCCATCGATGGTGACACTGCGCAGGTAGGTCCCCAGATTGCCGAAAAGCTTGGTATTCCTCAGATAACTTACGCCGAAGAAATCCTTGACTTGAAGGACGGATATGTAACCGTAAAACGTCGTCTTGAAAACGGTGTTGAAACCGTCAAGGCACCTCTACCCTGCGTAGTGACTGTAAACGGTTCCGCAGCTGACTGCCGTCCCCGCAACGCTATGCGTGTGCAGAAATACAAATATGCGGCATCACCAAGCGAAGCTGCAAAACTCTCTGACGAGCGCAAGGAACTCCTCGAAAAGCGTCCCTACCTTAAACTTCAGGAGTGGAGCGCAGCATTTGTTGACGCAGATCCCGAGCAGATAGGTCTGCCCGGTTCTCCCACAAAGGTTAAAGCCATCGAAAACGTTGTGTTTACCGCTAAGGAAAGCCGCCAACTCGACGACAGCGACGCACAAATCGAAGAGCTTATAAAAGAACTGATTGCCAACCATACTATCGGATAAAGCATAAACAACAATGGACAAAAATAACTTAATCGTATATCTCGAATTTGAAGACGGTCGCATCGCTGACGTCAGCCTTGAACTGCTGACAAAAGGTCGCGTGCTCGCTTCCAAACTCGGTGTGAAACTTGAAGCCGTAGTGGTTGGCGATAATCTCGACGGTGTTGAAAAGCAAGTATTCCCTTACGGTGTTGACCGCTTGTATAAAGTGGCTGACCCTCGTCTTTTCCCCTATACTTCAAATCCCCATTCGGCAGTGCTTATCAATCTCTTCCGTGAGATTAAACCGCAAATCTGTCTTATGGGCGCAACTTGCATAGGTCGTGACCTCGGTCCTCGTGTAAGCTCATGCCTCCACAGCGGTCTTACCGCCGACTGTACAGCCCTTGAAATCGGCGACCACACCGACCCCAAGACAGGAAAGAGCTACACAGACCTTCTCTATCAGATTCGTCCCGCATTCGGTGGTAATATCGTTGCTACTATCGTCAATCCCGAATGTCGTCCTCAGATGGCAACCGTGCGTGAGGGTGTGATGAAGAAAGAAATCTTCGACCCCAATCACAAAGGCGAGGTGATAGAACTTGACGCTAAGAAATATGTGAGCGATGAAGATTTCGTGGTTGAAATCCTTGACCGCCATATCGAAAAATCAAAAATTAACATTAAGAACTCTCCGATTATCGTAGCAGGTGGTTATGGCGTAGGTTCCAAAGAGAACTTCCAACTTCTCCATGACCTTGCTAACGTGCTTGGTGCCGAAGTTGGCGCATCACGTGCCGCTGTCGATGCAGGTTTCACCGAACATGCACGTCAGATCGGACAAACAGGTGTGACTGTCCGCCCGAAACTCTACATAGCATGTGGTATTTCCGGTCAGATCCAGCACATCGCCGGTATGCAGGACAGCTCTATAATAATCTCTATCAACAACGACCCCAACGCTCCTATCAACACTATTGCCGACTATGTTATCACCGGCAATCTTGAAGAAGTGATACCCAAGTTGATTAAATATTACAAGAAAAACTCCAAATAAGCTTCTTCATCTTTCCGATTGCGTATTAATGGTCGCATAGCCGGAATAGAAGCTATAAAATAATACGATAAATAATGGCTAATTTTTATACAGATAATCCCGATTTGAAGCATCATCTTACCCATCCTTTGATGGAAAAGATAGTTGCTTTGAAAGAACGTAATTATACTGACGCTGAGAAGTATGATTATGCACCGCTCAATTATGAGGATGCTCAGGACAGCTACGATAAAGTTCTTGAAATCGTAGGTGAGATTTGTGGCGACATCATCGCTCCTAATGCCGAGGATGTTGACCATCAGGGTCCTCATGTAGAAAACGGCAGAGTAATCTATGCCGACAAGACAGTTGAAAATCTTGAAGCTTGTCGCAAAGCAGGTTTGATGGGTATGGCTATGCCACGCCGTTTCGGTGGTCTTAACTTCCCCATCACTCCGTATATCATGGCTGCCGACATCGTAAGCCGTGCTGATACCGGTTTCGAAAACCTTTGGGGTCTTCAGGACTGCGCTGAGACTATCTATGAATTCGCTGATGATGACCAAAAGCAACGCTACATCTCACGTGTCTGCCAAGGTGAAACCATGTCAATGGACCTTACCGAACCTGATGCCGGTTCTGACCTCCAGTCAGTGATGCTTAAGGCTACCGAACAGCCCGACGGCACTTGGGTGCTCAACGGTGTTAAGCGTTTCATCACCAACGGCGACAGCGACATTCACTTGGTGCTTGCCCGTTCCGAAGCAGGTTCTAAGGATGGTCGTGGACTCTCAATGTTCATCTATGACAAGCGCAACGGTGGCGTGAATGTACGTCGTATCGAAAACAAGATGGGTATCAAGGGCTCTCCTACTTGCGAACTTGTATACAAGAATGCAAAAGCAGAGCTTTGCGGATCTCGCCGCATGGGTCTTATTAAATATGTGATGGCTCTTATGAACGGTGCCCGTCTCGGCATCGCAGCTCAATCTGTCGGCGTAAGCGAACTTGCTTACCGTGAGGCTCTCGCATACGCAAAAGATCGTAAACAGTTCGGCAAATCCATCATCGAATTCCCCGCCGTATACGAAATGCTTTCTGTGATGAAAGCCAAACTCGATGCGTCACGTTCACTCCTTTACGAGTGCGCACGTTTCGTGGATATTTACAAGGTATACGATGATATAGCTAAAGAACGCACACTCACTCCCGAGGAGCGTAAGGAATCTAAGATGTACAGCCGCTTCGCTGACGCTCTCACACCTCTTGCTAAAGGTATGGGCAGTGAATATTGCAACCAGAACGCATACGACTGTATCCAGATTCACGGTGGTTCAGGTTTTATGAAAGATTATGCTTGCGAACGTATATATCGTGACGCCCGCATCACCTCAATCTACGAAGGCACCACTCAGCTTCAGGTAGTCGCTGCTATCCGCCACGTCACCACCGGCACTTACCTTAACCTCATCCAGCAATATCAGGCAAACGAGGTTAAACCGGAACTTCAGGATCTTAAGAATCGCCTTGCAGCCATGACAGAGCGTTATGCCAAAGCTGTAGAGACTGTTGGCAAGGTAGACGATGCCGCATACGGTGATTTCATGGCTCGCCGTCTCGTCGAAATGGCAGGTTGCATCGTAATGGGACATCTGCTCCTTCTTGACGCTAACCGCAACGACTCATTCAAGCGTTCAGCTGAAGTATACGCCAACCTCGCACAGGCAGAAGTCACCAAACACAGCGACTTCATCGCCAACTTCAACCCCGCAGAAGTAGCGATTTATAAGGTAGATTAATCGGACTGATCAGAACTATCAGACTGATCGGATTAATCTGACTAATCGGACTAATCAGACCTATCAGACATATCGGACTAATCGGAACCTCCAAGGCACACCAAGCCTACTAACATGCAGTTCCGATTAGTCCGATATGTCTGATAAGTCCGATATGTCCGATTCATCCGATTGGTCCGATCCCTCCGATCCCCTCTCCTCTAACTGTTAAATTTCCCAAAATTCCTCTCCCCTCCCTCCCTTATTCAAACTAAAATTCGTAACTTTGCAGTCGCTTTTTAGCATCCCCGTGTGATGGGAAATTAAGGAGCATCTTAATATCAACTTAATTTTGAGTAACACAATTTAAATTAATCAGAAATGAAGACATTTCAACTGACAGCTGAGCCTCGTACTGACCTCGGAAAGAAGGCAGCTAAGGCTATCCGCAAGGAAAACAAAATTCCCGTAGTTCTCAACGGTGGCGAAATCGTAGCTCTTCCTTACGAAAAAGCTCTTAAACCCGGTGAAAAAATCGTAGAAATCGGCAACGGCAAAGGTCTTATCACTACCGACCTCACTGTAGATCGTGATGCTGTTCGCAAACTCATCTATACTCCTGACATCTTCGCTATCGAACTCACCGTTAACGGCGAAAAGCGTATGGCTGTCCTCAAAGATATCCAGTTCCACCCCGTTAAGGACTCTATCCTTCACATCGACCTTCTCGAAGTAAGCGATAAGAAGCCTGTGACTATCGAAGTTCCCGTTAAGCTCGAAGGTCACGCCGAAGGTGTTAAAGCCGGTGGTAAGCTTACTCTTTCTATGAAGAAAATCCGCGTGAAAGCTATATATACTGAAATCCCCGAACGTGTGGTTATCAATGTTGACCACCTCGGTCTTGGCAAGACTCTCCAGATCGGCGACCTCCACTTCGAAGGTCTCGAATTGGTTAACGCCAAGAATGCTGTTGTCTGCGCTGTTCAGCTCACTCGTGCTGCTCGTGGTGCTCAGGCTACCGCTCAGTAATATTCAGGCTGAAGCAATTCGCTGAAAAAAATTTCAAACAGATTTTCTCACTTTTTAGCGGGAAAATCTGTTTTTGCATAACACAATTCCCCAATTTATCCTCTATGAAATATCTCATTGTAGGTCTCGGCAACATAGGGTCAGAATATGCTGACACTCGCCATAACGCCGGCTTTCGAATAGCTGACGCTCTGGTGGAGGGCGCTGACGCAAAATTTTCTACCGAACGTTATGGCGACATAGCCCGGATGAGGGTTAAAAACGCACAGTTGATAGTGCTCAAACCTTCAACCTATATGAATCTCTCAGGTAATGCCGTGAGATACTGGAAAGAAAAAGAAGGTATTGAGATTGAAAACATATTGGTTTTAGTTGACGACTGTGCCCTCCCGTTCGGTGCGATACGTATCAAACCCCGAGGTAGTGATGCCGGCCACAACGGGCTAAAAAATATAGCTCAGATGCTCGGCACACAAGACTATCCGCGTCTTAAATTCGGAATAGGCAACGATTTCCCCCGTGGCACCCAGATTGATTATGTTTTGGGGCATTTCACTCCAGAGGAAGAGAAATTGATGCCTGAACGTATAAAACTTGCCGTGGAAGCTATCAAAACATTTTGTCTTGCCGGTATCCAAACTGCGATGAACAGCTACAATAACAAATAAAAAATCAATCTGTAATCCCCTCACCCGACCCATCCTATGAATGAAGTAAGAGTTGACAAGTGGCTATGGGCTATGCGAGTTTTCAAAACCCGCACAGTAGCTACAGAAGCCTGTAAAAAGGGCCGTGTATATGTCGGCGACACCGTTATCAAACCATCCCGCACCATAAAGGTCGGCGATGTGGTGAAAGTACGCAAACCGCCGGTCACATATTCATTCCGTGTGCTTGCTCTTACACAAAATCGTCTCGGAGCAAAGCTCGTGCCTGACTACATGGAAAATATAACCCCCAAAAGCGAGCTCGATCTGCTTGACGTGGTACGTATTTCAGGCTTCATAGATCGACGCAAAGGTCTCGGACGCCCCACTAAACGTGAAGGTCGCGAACTTGCCGAATTCACCGACTCCCTATCCGACGGATGGGATCTCGACTTCCTTGATGACGACGATGACGAATCATAAGGATTTATAACAAAATAAACAAAATCCACCTTTCATCTTCTATTAAATAGGTTCCCCTAATTGACAGATGAAAGGTGGATATTTATTCTTAAATTTAATTGATAGTCTCGGATTTTTAATTCTCCGGATAGTCAAATTTTTTGCGGTAGAACATGAAGTCACGTCCGAGATATTTTTCACGAACTGTCGGATTTTCGGCAAGCTCCTCGGATGTTCCTTGGAAAAGGATTTTTCCTTCAAACAGCAGGTACGCACGGTCGGTGATACGTAATGTTTCCTGCGCATTATGGTCAGTGATAAGTATACCGATATTTTTCTCCTTCAATCTATATACTATCGACTGGATATCTTCGACTGCGATAGGGTCAACACCTGCAAACGGTTCGTCAAGCATAATAAACTTCGGGTCGATGGCAAGACAGCGGGCAATCTCTGTGCGTCGGCGCTCACCACCCGACAATTGGTCACCCAAATTCTTCCTTACCTTCTCAAGACGGAACTCTGAAATAAGGCTCTCAAGTTTTTCACGCTGATATTCCTGCGACGTATTTGTCATCTGCAACACGGCTCGGATATTATTTTCCACCGACAGTTTGCGGAACACACTCGGCTCCTGTGCAAGATAACCGATACCGTTCTGCGCACGTTTATACACAGGGTATTTTGTAATATTCAAGTCATTAAGGAAAATCTGACCCTCATTAGGTGTGATAAGCCCCACTGTCATATAAAATGTTGTGGTCTTTCCTGCTCCGTTAGGTCCGAGCAATCCCACAATTTCACCTTGTGTCACATTAATCGACACATGGTTAGCCACAGTACGCTTACCATACTTTTTGACAAGATTATCGGTACGCAACACCATCTTGTCAGCCGTGCCCTTGGGGATAATCTGACCGCTTGAGTCACGTAGCACCGTAGACTCATCGGCAGCCGTATCCATTTCACCGGCAACCTGAGCTAATTCCTCACCAACAGGAATCTCCATATCTGGGTTCTGAATATTATTTTCGTCCATAGTTAAATCTTCAAATTCCGTGTCATGCCTTGCGCAGACGCGATTCAATATAATCGGTAAGAAGCTGGATAGCCACCACATTGCTTCCACCCTGAGGCACTATCAGATCGGCATACCTCTTGGATGGCTCTATATACATTTCATGCATCGGCTTCAGCACTTCTTGATATCTGTTAAGTACCATTATCGGTGTGCGTCCACGCTCCACACAGTCACGTGCTATGACTCTTATTAGACGTTCGTCGGCATCGGCGTCAACGAATACCTTCACATCCATCATCTCACGCATTATCGGGTCGGTAAGCACAAGAATCCCCTCAACGATAACTACCTCACGTGGTTCAACGGTCACTGTTTCAGGTTGACGAGTACATGTGAGATATGAATATGTAGGCATTTCAATCGTCTTGCCTTCCTTAAGCTCACGGATATGACGTGCGAGCAGCGTCCATTCTATAGCTGCCGGTTCATCAAAATTGATTTTGCTTCGCTCCTCCACAGGAACATGGCTCGAATCCTTATAATAAGAATCCTGCGGGAGCACAGCTACCTCGCCCGGAGGTAAACTGTTGATTATCTTGTTGACCACAGTGGTTTTTCCGGAACCGGTACCACCTGCAATACCAATTATTATCATATCGTGGCTATCTTATAGCGTGTTTAAAATTTCTTATTAATGCAAAGGTAAAGATTTTTTTGTAATTTTGTAACAGAAATCCGTCACTTGATTATCAATGAAGGAACTTACCGAGAAAAAATATTATAAAATAAGTGAAGTTGCCGAAATGTTGAACCTTCCGGCATCTACCTTGCGATTTTGGGAAAGCCAGTTCACCATAATTAATCCCAAGAGAAATTCCAAGGGTACACGCTTCTACACACCCCGTGATGTGGAGACCATACGTATGGTGCATTTTCTCGTTAAGGAAAAAGGATTGAAGCTTGACGCCGCACAAGAGGAAATAAGGAAAAACCGTGACGGCGTGAATAAGAAATTTGAAGCTATCGAACGCCTGAAAAATGTAAGAAACCGTATTCAGGAAATGATTGACGCTCTACACAAATTACGCTGATATAGAAATGGAAGAGAAAAAGACAGCGCAACGCACTGCGAAGAAACGCACAAGGAAAAAGAAGAACCAGTCATGGCTCCACCGCCATTCATTAGGTGTGATGATAGCCATTATAGCATTTTTCGTAGTTATAGGTTCTGTACTTGCATTCGCATTCATCCCCTACGGAGGAAGCGACAATGACAGCGACTGGGTATATATACCTTCCACCTCTACCCCTTCAGCTGTCAAGGATTCCCTTAAAGCAAATCTCGGATCCTCGATGGGAACAAGAGTGTATATGCTCTGGAAACTGATGGGCGGCTCTGCCGAGAAGTCACAAGGTGCTTACAAGGTTAATCTGGGGCAGACTGCGCTAAACATAAGCCGTCGCATTGCCACAGGCAGACAGACACCGGTGAATGTCACATTCAATGGCACTCGGACAATGGAGCAATTGTCTAACCGCATAGCTTCCCAACTCCAATGCTCACCGCAAGAATTTCTCGACGCATGTGCTGAAATTCTGCCTGAAAGCGGTTTCAGCCGTCAAAATTTCCCTGCGGCATTTATCCCTGATAGCTACGAATTCTATTGGAGCGCCTCACCAAGAAATGTGGTAAAACGACTTCTTGACTATCGCAACCGTTTTTGGAACGATGAACGACGGACAAAAGCCAAGACTCTCGGTCTTACACCTGCCGAAGTCGCAACCGTGGCATCCATAGTAGAGGAGGAAACCGCTAAACGAGACGAACGTCCACTTGTGGCGCGCCTTTATCTCAACCGTCTGAAAAAAGGCATAAAACTTCAAGCTGACCCTACTGTGAAATTTGCAAGCGGTGACTTTACGCTGCGCCGCATCACAGGCAAGCATCTCGCCATAGAATCACCATACAATACATATAAAGTCAAGGGGCTTCCGCCGGGACCTATCCGTGTCCCCGCAGGCTCTACTCTCGATGCAGTCCTGAATGCACCCAATCATGACTATATTTATATGTGTGCGAAAGAGGACTTCTCAGGATATCACAATTTTGCCAAGGATTATCCCACCCATCAAGCTAACGCACGGCGTTATCAAGCGGAATTAAACCGCCGAAACATTCATTGAGATCTCCTTAATACTTGAAACTGACACTATATAGATACACTTATACGATATTTTAAATTGTCAGGATAAAAATAAAAACGGCAAGGAAATTTTTGCATTTCCTTGCCGCTGGTTTTTATTGAAGCCTAAATTATTTAATGTTAGGATTGAGGTCATGCCATTGAGAGATAGGAGGAAGAATGCCGAGTGAAATCACCTCGTCACGAAGCTTGCAAAGATGATGATAGCTTTGATCAAGCTCTTTCTTCTCCTCAGGTGTGCCATTCACAGGATGAACGGTAACGCCATTCTTATCCAAAGTTGTCTCCATCGCCATCATGATATGGTTGTATGTGCCGTTATCAACGTATGCGCCCACAGGCCAGTTAAACGGTTTGCCACCCATAGCAGCGGCAATCATCTCGATTGAAAGATATGCCGGGCTTTGGAATGAAGAACGGCCTCGAAGGTCGATGATATTTTTACCGCCCTGGATTACACGCTGCTTCATCTCTTCCCATTTCTGTTCGGGAAGAGCATCTGTACCTATGATTTGTGACAACGGCTGTCCTGCCACTGTGGTTGTAGAAGCAAATACTGCCATCTGTTCGCCGTGACCGCCGTAGGTACGTGAATTGACAATTTCATCGGCTGGAATATGGAAATATTTTGACAATTCATTACGCAGACGTGTGCTATCAAGGGCTGCAAGAGTAGAAACCTGCGAAGGTTTAAGACCGGAATACAACAAAGTGACAAGACCTGTTATATCAGCCGGGTTGAAAACGACAACCACATGTTTCACGTCAGGGCAATATGACTTAATATCTTTGCCAAGTTGTTCTGCTATCTGCGCATTACCGCGAAGAAGATCCTCACGTGTCATGCCGGCTTTACGGGCTGCACCGCCTGACGACACAATATATTTGGCGTCCTTAAACGCCTCTTTGATGTCGGATGTATAAGTCAGATTAAGCCCGCTGAAACCACAATGGGCAATCTCCTCAGCAACACCCTCCAAGCCGGGGGCGTATGTATCGTAAAGACAAATATTAGGTGTAAGACGCATCATGGCTGCTGTCTGTGCCATATTGGATCCAATCATACCGGCAGCGCCGACTATCACCAACTTCTCATCAGTAAGATAACTCATAATAAAAATGATTTAAATGATTTATTTGTATAGGTTATAAGATTATACTATACATGGTATATGTGTGGGAAAACTCTCCACGTACTTAATGTAAAACAAATCAGTGCGTGGATTGTTCTCGCAGCCCGCTATTATCCCTGTTTTTTAATCCATACTGCTATATTTCGACCTTTAACAGAGAAAGCAGCACAACCATTTTCATCCAATTCTATTTCATCATTTATACTTCCGGTCATCTCACACCAATGTTCACCTGCATGTTCCGGACCTAAGCATACGTCCTTCCAACCGTCTTCATTATTGCTCATAAGAAGCACCAAGCCGGAATCTTTATGCTCATCATCTCCGTGGCGGACAAGTCCGACCACATTAGGATGGTCAAACAAAAGATCCTGTTCGCCATACGCATATAACCGTCTCGCTTCAAGCAATCGGTCAAGTATCACACGATGACATGAGCCCACACGATTTTCGGAATAATAGTCGCCATAGAAAATTGCCGGATAGCCCTCACGCATAAGCAGAATCAAAGCGTATGCGATTGGCTTAAACCAGTCAGCCACTTCCGATTCAAGACTGCTCCCGGGTTGTGAATCATGATTATCGACAAAGGTGACAGCCAAATCACAATTCTGACTCACAAGTGTGCCGTCAAGCAGACTGCTCATGTCGAACTCGGCACCTTTCTCGGATGCGGCATGGAAATTGAAATGCAACGGCACATCAAACAGGTCGGTCTGATTATCCACCGCATCAAGAAATCCTTTCAGGGCATCTATATCATTACCCCAATATTCGCTTACGGCATAAAAATTATCTCCGCCTTCCTCCTTGACACATTTAAGGAAATTGCGTGTGAAATTATTATCCATGTGCTTTACTGCATCCATCCTGAACCCGTCGAAGCCAAATTCTTTGACGACCCATTGACCCCATTTATCCAACTCTTCACATACTTCCGGATTGTCAAGATCGATGTCATTTGCCAAAAGGTAATCATAATTGCCATTCTCATTATCTACACCTTTACTCCAGCCTTTCCCGTCACCGATTATACGGAATATCCCCTCCGTACCGGTAGAGGAATCGACACTTACACCTGAAAAATGATACCAGTGCCATTTGAATGACGAATACTTGTCACCTCTAGCCGGAAAGTCATAGCCGGTGTACGATTCGATCTCATGCGGTTCTCCGGCATCCTCATTACGGTTGTCAGGATTCACAAGCACCGCCTCAAACTTCTCCTTATAATCTCCACCGGCTTTATGATTGAGCACCACATCAAGCAAAACCTGAACACCGTTGTCATGCAACGCCGATATGGCTTCCTGAAGTTGCTCGCGCGTGCCATACTTGGTTCTTACCGTACCTTTTTGGTCAAACTCACCGAAATCATAGAGATCGTATGTGGCATAACCTTCATCCTGTTGCTCATCCGCTTTATATGCCGGCGGTATCCATACGGCAGTGACACCTATTTCACTCAGATGTTTTGAATCCTCTTTTAATTGCTGCCAAAGACAACCGTCATTCGGCAGATTCCATTCAAAATACTGCATTAACACGCCATTTTTCATACTTTTGTGTGTTTTGGTTTAACAAGTAAAAAAACGTCTCTCAAATTTTCTTTAATCATAGTCATAAACACACATCAATATTTTTTTGTCTGTCAAAAAACTCAAAATAAATCTGAAAAAGATACAAAAATCTGCCATATAGACCATTTTTTAGAATTATTTTCATACCTTTGCACCAACATTTTACGAAACATTCTACCTGAATTTTATGACACCTGTATCCAGTTTGTCACAAGGAATCTCTGTATTTCGCACATTAGATGAAATTTCTTTCATAACATTTCCATCACGCCTCGACTGGCTGCTTCTTGCCGTATGCGTCAAGGGGGAAGTGTCGGCTACAATAGATGTGGCACCCCGCAGACTGACACCCAGCTCTATAATGGTGCTACGTCCGGGACACATCATAAATCACTGTAAGGCGAGCGATGATTTTGAAGGCTTTTTCATAGTGGTGAAGGAAGAAAAGCTCAACGAGCTTCTACCATCCATGCACTTTGTGATACCTTACAGCCTGCATTACAATGCCAATCCGGTAATCACGATTACTCCTGACGAACTCCAGACTCAACAGTTGATTTACACAATGATCAATCGTCAGCTCGGAGGGAAAGACCGTCCCTTCAACGGAATGGCTTTAGCATCGCTTTGTGAAGTGCTATTCTACAATACACTTGGCATATATGCCTCACGGACACAGGATACGCATATACGTTCACGGCGTGAAGAGCTTCTGTCGAGCTTCATAGACCTGATAGAGGCTAATTTCAAAAAGGAACGCTCCGTGAATTTCTATGCCGATAAGCTTTTCGTGACACCTAAACATCTTTCCGCTGTGCTGAAAGAGATAAGCGGTCGCACTGCCGGAGAATGGATTGACCACAGGGTGATACTCGAAGCTAAAATGCTTCTCCGCACCACCGGCATGAACATTCAGGAGATAAGTTTAGCTCTGAACTTTTCCAATCAGTCATTTTTCGGCAAATATTTCAAACATCTCACCGGAATATCGCCACGCGACTACCGATCCAAACTTTCTGAAGCATAATGAGGTATTACATCCTGTCTTTAATTTTAGCAATGACATGTCAGGTTATCTTTGCGGAAACACCTGTTGAAGATACACCTTATATGCAAAAAGTTGACGAGGCTGACAAAGCTTGCGCCAACGGTAAATGGGAAGAAGCCGAAGCAGCTTTGATGAAGGCATTGGAGTTGGATCCTGAAAATCCCGCCAATGTGCTCATCCTGTCAAATCTCGGCATGATACAATTCAATCTCGGTAAAGACACTCTCGCCATACAGACGCTTAACGAAGCCCATTCCATAGCCCCCGTCTCGGTAACCATACTCTCAAACCGTGCAAAAGTGCTGACGGCACTTGGCGATGAAGAGTCGGCATACAAAGATTACGGACGAATAATCGAACTTGATACCACATATATCTCAGCCCGATTCCACCATGGACTTCTCGCTCTTAAAAAACGTGATTTCAACACAGCGAAAAAGGATTTTGAATTCATGGAGCGGAATTTCCCTGATGACGATGAAACGCAGATAGCGATGGCCACCTTCAAAAGCTCAATCGGAGAATATGCGGAAGCACTACCTTTTTATAATAAGATATTGCTCACCATGAAGGAGCCTGAATACTATGGCGCAAGGGCTTACTGCAACCTTATGACAAACCACCTCCAAGAGGCATCTGATGACATAGCAGCCGCACTCGAACTTACACCGGATGACGGTGAACTCTACCTATACCGTGCGGCGTTAAATAAAATGAGGTTCCGCCCTGCCGATGCCACTGCTGACGCAAAGAAGGCTATCGAATTAGGAATTGACCCCAGAAGAGCATTACCATTAATGGAAAAACAATGAACGGATTAGTCATAAAAAATACCGGAAGCAATTATCTCGTCAAAACCGATACCAGAGAGATGGTTTCCTGTAAGATAAAAGGGAATTTCCGTCTGAAAGGTATACGCACCACCAATCCGGTTGCTGTAGGAGATAAAGTCACTATTTCAGGCACGGAAAATGACACGGCATATATCACTGCAATCACTCCACGCAAAAACTATATAATACGCCGTGCAAGCAATCTCTCCAAACAAGCTCATATACTTGCGGCAAACCTTGACCAAGTATGCCTTGTGGTGACATTATTTCATCCCACAACCTCCACCACCTTCATCGACCGATTCCTTGCCACAGCCGAAGCTTATCGTGTGCCGGCGGTGCTGGTGATAAATAAAATTGACCTTTTAGAGGATGACGCGGAAAACAAGGAATATCTCGATGCCGTATCACATCTGTATAAAACCATCGGCTATCCCGTGTTACGCATCTCAGCCATGACCGGCGAAGGTCTTGATAAACTTAAAGCCACACTTGACGGCAAAGTAACATTGTTCTCCGGCAATTCCGGTGTGGGAAAATCAACTCTTATCAATGATCTTATTCCCGGACTCGACTTAGCCACAGCAGCTATATCCGTCACCCATGACACCGGTATGCACACCACCACTTTCTCTGAAATGTTCGAAGTGCCCGATGCATCCGACGGTACATATATAATAGATACCCCCGGTGTCAAAGGATTCGGCACATTGGAGTTCGAGCGTGAAGAGGTCAGCCATTTCTTCCCGGAGATATTCAAGTACAGCGCCGATTGCAAATATGGCAATTGCACCCACACGCACGAACCGGGCTGTGCGGTACGTGATGCGCTCGACCAAAGCCTGATTTCTCAATCACGCTACGCCTCCTATCTTTCGATTCTCGATGACGCCACCGAAGGTAAATACCGCAAAGGATATTAATCGGGATCAAATTAATACTAATCTCGAATAATAACAATCCCCGAAAATGAACCATCATTTTCGGGGATTTCTCAATTAAAAATATATATAATGATTACTATGTGCAACCCTATCACTATTTATCACGTGTGTTCACTTTAAACTAATTTTAACCGAATCTGAGACCGGTATCATTTCAAACAACAATAGGTCCCCTTGAAAATTAACATTAACTTTTTCATCATTTCTAACAACCGAAATCTTTTTATCGAACCAATTGCCTTTTATCGCAACGGTTATCGGTTCATTAAATAGGGTTTTATCAAGTTGGATATCAGCGGTTATTGTAATCTCTTTTCCGTTATCTTGTTTCTTTAGCACCACATTGTCACGTTCAGCCCTGTAGGCTGCGATTTCCTTAAATGTGGCAACCCATATATCATCTTCACGGCTCTTGACATAATCAAACATATCCCATAATTCCTGAGGGTTATGCCATTTGTCATACCCGGTAGTTATGCCGTGAGTCATGGTCACACCCCAGTCACCGGTTGCGACAACTTCGTCAACCCATGCTGTGAGCTTCTCGGGTGTCATTTTATTATTCTGCTGACCTATACCTTTCTGGTGTAGTCGGCTACCCACTCTACCCTCTTCAGCAATATCAACCAGCCAACTGCGGGTGGCATTAAAGGGATAGCAGAATGACACGGGGCGTTTGCCAACGTTCAGGGCTATTGCGCTGTCGTTCATCTCTATATCCTTACGGGCATCTTCGGGTGTCATAAGAACTAATTTCCCATGGCTCCATGAGTGATTTGAAATCTCATGCCCTTTGAGCGACATATCACGTAACTGCGACCAACTCATTCTTGGTCTTTCAGAATCGCCATTCTCAATCTTCTTTCCGTTAATCCAAAAAGTGCCGAGAAAACCTCGTTTTTCAAGTTCGGGAGCCACGAGAAGCGCATGATCCAAATCTCCATCATCGAATGTGAAACTCATTGCGGATTTTTTATTTCCCCTGAATTTTGTCACATAAATCGAATCGACAAGCGGAGTCATGGCATCGGCATAACGACGTCCAAGTTCAATCTGAGCTTCACGGCTAAAATGCGGATCTCTTTCCTTATTCTTATATAGCCTACCCAATCTATGGCTGCTCACATAATGACAATTATTCACACTGTTGCATATAGCAGGTATCACCGAATCATTGAATGCATTTATCTTATCGGCGGTATTCCAACCCCACTGTCCAAGCTGCCCCATTACCACAGGGATGTCACTGCTATTGAGAGTGTCACGCAAAGCTGTGATGAAAGTCGTGAATTTATCTATATAATCAGGAGTACCTTTCATCACGTTAGTCTCGCCTTGATGCCAAAGTATACCCTTCAGTGTACCATACTTCATAGCTTGATTTGTACGGCGCACGGCTTCATCAAAAAAGCGATGTTTATCCCCGGGCTGCCATTCATCTATAGCAGAACCACCCTTAGCATTCACAACCAACAGGATATTCCTACCCGAACGGCTACGCATAAGTTTGGAGAAGTTATTTGCCGGCGAATAGCCTTGAAGCTTTATATCCTTACGTATTGATGAGTAGCGATTAAACGGCGCACAAGCCTTTACAGGAACTCCTGCAGAATCCAAAAGCCATACTCCTTCTACAATCTGCGTCGTGTCAGTTTGTTCCAATGAGCCTCGCCCCGCCATATTTGACTGACCGATCATCAGATATATGTCGTAACCCTCGGTTTGACCATAGAGAACAACCGACACAAAACAGACCATAATAAACATGAGAGATCTTCTCATTTCTTTCTAATTACTATTTAAGATTTCTAAGGAATTCTATTTCAATAATTTTCAAAGACTTGCCACCTTTCGAGGCTTTTTCGTCATTACGGCTATCCATCTCTTTGATGGCTCCGAACGCATCCTTGTCAGTCGATGTACCGACCATTTTTATAGTATAGCGCTGTGATTTGGGAGCGTCGGCAGAAATTGGCAGATGAACGAATCCAAGTCCTTTCGGAGTCCAACCTTCCCATATCTTAACCGGCTCTGATGAACCTTCGGGATGAGCAAACACTTGTATGGGATAAGATGTAGAGCGGAAACCTTTCATCTTCAAGCACACCTCATCGATATTGGTCAGTTCTGAGAGGGTATATGTCACCCAAGCCGAATCAAGTTTGGAAGCACTTTCCCAAGCTGTATTTTCATACGTGTCGTAGCTTAATGTCGGATCTCCCGAACCTGCGACAGCATCCATTATCGCAACCTCTCTACGCCAAGGTTTGAATGATTGACCTTTAGGAGTAGCACCTCTGTCGAGCACAGATTTTAATCCGTCGGAAGGCATGTAAGAAGTCAAACCGTTAATCACTTCCACGGGGATGGTTGTAAATTCAATCTCTGCCTCAGGCAGACCTTCCGCCATGGCTATCAAACGCACTTTACCGGGTTTGTTCAATGACCTTAGCATCACTCTGTTCACACCGCACTCCACTGGAAGAGTGTCGCACAGCACATGATTGAGTGTGGCTTTTCTCTTTTTGTCAAACTCAGGGTTTGAACCTTCGTCTGATGCCGACTTCGATGTCAGAGCAGCCTGATTAGTGGAAAATCCAAACGGCTTATTCTTGGCTATACCGCCACGCCACTCAGCCAGACCTTTCAGCGTGAATTTAACCAGTCGGTTATCCAAGGGGCAACGTCTGCCATTGGCATCCACCACCTCGTATTGCACCAACACCACATCATTACCATTGGCTTTCCAGCCTGTGGGATTCTCAATGGCTGTGAGTTTCAACGCTACCGGAGTCCCGGCAGTGATTTTTTCATCACGCGACTTTAGTAGATGACAAAAATTAAATTTATGCTGTTAAACACTTAATTTTCAGTCG